>Ga0214542_1004712_pt1 | contig 26751 bp, 14 predicted proteins | sample CNSS1metaG_FD_160096 | JGI IMG/M metagenome (GOLD analysis project Ga0214542, IMG submission 160096) | Root nodule microbial communities from cowpea collected in UCLA plant growth center, Los Angeles, California, USA - CNSS1 | ecosystem: Host-associated > Plants > Roots > Nodule | place: USA...
GAATGATATGTAATTTTTTCCTTTCCTTGAATAAATTATATTCGTTGCCTATTATCTATTTTTGTTCCTTTATTTTCATCTTGTATTTTAGTTGTGAGTACTTGTGCTGGTACTCTGATACCCAACATGGGGTGCAGTGTCGGTCATATTATATAGCAACCAGCAGTTACTATGTTTGTTCAGCCAACCACCAACGTCATAATTACTTAATTACTACTTTACCTAGTCCAGTTTTTAATTTTGTTTTATTTTAGAAAGGGGCATAATTGGAGGAGCACGAAACTTTAGGGGTTGCAGAAGAAATCTTCGGGATGCAAGAAGAAATCCTTTTTATAATTTATTTGATTACTCTAGAACTTTCTAAAATAAAAATAAAGGTATTTAGATATTATTTAAAGTCGCACTAGAATTTATAACAATTTTTTTTTTCTCAATTAAATTAGAAATACTTTATAAATTTCAGATATTTTTAATTAATAAAAATGATCATTTTATTAAGTATTTAAAATATCTTTTATGCTATGTTACATATCTTATTTATTTAATTTTATTTTTAATGGATTATTTGATTATTACTTCAGATTTGTTCTCTTTTCTTCTCGATTAGCTTATACATTTCTTCTCAAATTTTATCCATTCAATTAGTCAACTTACTCTTGAAAAAGAAAAAAACGAATTGACTGATAAGTTGAAGAAAATTAAAATGATAATAAGCAAATTGAGAGTTGATCTTTGAATTAGAGATGATAAGACAAAAATAACGGTCATGTTCATCTATTGTGGACAAAATTCAAAAGGTAAAGCATTTAAATGAAAAAAAAAAAAAAAAAAACTATGCACTTAATAAAGCACAAGTTTTTCACTCAAATTGAAAATACTAAAATTAATTTATGAGATATTTAAAATTTAATTAATTCTTTTTATTGTATCTTTATGTTTTAATAAAAAATCATATTTAACAACATTTAACAATATTTTTTTATTTTAATAAAGCATTTGATCTTTAGAAAACAAAAAAGGACACAAAATAAGTAAAAAATTTAAAATTATTTTCACTTACAAATATTTTTTATCTATAAATTAGAAAATCATATATTAAAAAATAACTAGTTTAATAGTAAATTTTACCTTAAAATTGTAATTTAATATGTGAATAACAACTTTTTGTTGTTACTACGTCAAATATCAAGTTGTTGTTTTTGTTGATGTCCATATGTAATGAAGGATTTAAAATAGGTAGATCTTAATAGAATATGTGTGTGTGTGTGTTTAAATTGATTATAAAGCCAAGTTAGGCTCTTCATAACTCATGAGAACGTGGGGGAGAGTGTTTTGATAGATTAACAATTGTAAAATTCTTTGTTTATCCAAGAAAGATCATGATCAAGTATTATTGAAAACTCTCCTGCTTAGACTTAGGTGAAATTGTAATATCTTCACAAATCAAGTTATTTCTTTCCTTGTTGATGATAGTTAGGGTGTGTGTAATTTTACTCTTATTTGTAAATCTTGAATGTTTTTTAAGTTCTTTGTATATCTAAAGTGTAGGTTATGTAAGTGAATCTTTTAATCCTAACTCTTGATATTATTAGTGGTATCTAGCTAAGGTTGCTAGATAATTGGATGTAGGTTCATGTAAAATTGAACCAGTATAAAAACTTTTGTGTGTGTGCATTCTTTCTTTGAATCTTTTGTATCTTGGTGATTGTTAATGTATCTTAATTGAGCACCATTCATATTTTGTTAATTGATTAAAGAAGTTTTTGAAAATTGTTTTGAAAAATAAAAAACCCTAATTTTCCAAAAGAACCAATTCAACCCCTCCCCTTTAGGTTGAAGATATTAGCTGTAACCATTTTTCACAACTTTCAGGTTACAAATTTTTGCTCAAACTAGTTTTAAACTCGTGTCTACGTATGAATTGATGTTTGTTTGTGAGTTTATTAAAATAGATTTAGAGATTTAGGAAAGATTATAATCAAGATTTGAATAGAATCAACATGAAAATGATTTATAGTTTTAAAAAATCAATATGTCTATAAAAATCTAAATAATATACTTTGTAAAAATACAAAGGATAAAATAAGTGCAAAAATATAAAGTAGAATCTCTAAAAATATAAAGGATGTGCATAAATATTTAGGGAAAACTCGCTAAAAATACAAATTAGTGTTTGAACATATTGGCCTAATGTGTATTGCTAGACTCGTCTAATAAGTGCATTGACAAACTCGTCTAATATGTGTTGTTAGTACATGGAAACACTCATATAATGTATATTGTTAGACTTGTCTAATTAGTATATGTTCAAACTTATCAAATGTATATTCCAAGATTCATCTGATCGAAGAATGAATAAAGTCGTCTAATGTGTATTAATAGGCTCATCTAATATGTGTATGAATAGACTTGTCTAACGTATATTGCCAGACTTGTCTAATCAATATATGAACAAACTCATCTAATTTGTGTTGCAAGATTAATCTAATCAATGTATGAATATACTCGTCTAATGTGTATTGTTAGACTCATCTAATCAATGTATGAAATGACTCATCTAATTTTTTTGTTATACTCGTCTAATTAGTGTATGGACAAACTCGTCTGATGTATATTGTTAGACTCGTCTAATGTTTTTTGCTATATTTATCTAATTAGTGTATGAACATACTCGTCTCATGTGTATAGCAAGATTCAACTAATCAATGAATGAGCATACTTATTTAATGTGTATTAATATACTCGTTTAATTTGTGTGTGAAAAGATTTGTCTAATGTATATTGTTAGAGTTGTCTAATCAATATATGAATGTCTTGTTTAATGTCTATCGCTAGACTTGTCTTAATCAATACATCAACAAATTTGTCTAATGTTTTTTATTTTACTCTTCTAATCAATGTATTCCTAAACATGTTTTATAATTTTTGTTATACTTATCTAATCAACGTACGAAATAACTTGTCTATTATTTTTTATTATGCTCGTCTACTTACTTGTGAACAATCTCATCTAATATGTATTGTTAGACTTGTGTAATTTTTCTATTATATTCGTTTAATCAGTGTCTGGAAAGATTCGTCTAATTTTTCCTATATTTTTCTAAATTCATTTTTATTAAATAACCAAGTAGTTAGAAATCACAAAAATGATAGAACTAAAAATAATAGTATAAAAGAAGATTTAGTACTTTAAATATAAGTTATTTTTATCTAATGTTTTTTTGTTATACTCGTCTAGTGTCTTTTGTTAGACTCATCTAATTGATATACGTATAATATATATTTCTATACTCATCTAAGTTGGTTTAGGAATCAAGGATTTCTTCTCTATTAAGTTATAGTGAATTAACCTCCTGAAAAGGTTTGTGGACTAGTAAATTCTATGTCAGTCTTAGGTTTTCATATTACAAAACATGGAAAGATTTTATGTAAATCACTACAAAGAAAAAACTAGATTTATCGAAGGCCATTATCAATCGGTAACTGGAAAAATCTATCGATAATAATATTTTTTCGACAAATTATCGACAAACAAAAATTCATCAATAAAAATGTAATTTGTAATATTTACCGACGGATATATTTTTCGGTATTTATCGATTTCATTAGTAATCGATGGATATATTTATTGGTAATTACGGAAGATATATCATTAAGTGTATCTTTCGATAATTACTAAAAAAATGTCAATAATTATCTATTTCTAAATATTTATTTGCTTTAAATTTAGATTTAAATTTTTAATATCCATTAATTGATTGGTTTTTATTGTTGTGAATGCTTTAAATGCTCTCCTACATCAATTCCCATTTTCATCCCAAAACCACATAATTAACCGTTAACCATGTAACAAATAACAAGGCAAGAATAATAAAATAATTAAGTTAACCACAATAAAAAAATTAAATAACACATAATCATAAAATTCATTCACTTATACAAAATCACAAAGGACAGTGATACTTTAACCCATTTTTTTTGACCCACTTTTAACCTACCACTTCAATCACCATTAGATCATCACATCACATCATTAAAAAGAATAAAAAAAGATTATCTAATGGTGATTAAAGCAATGAATTAAAAGTGGATCAAAAAAAGTGGGTTAAAATATCATTTTCCAATTAAAAATAAGGTTTAATTACTCGGATGGTACCCACTTTGGTACAGGTGTGTCAATCTGGTACCCGTTTTTAAAAAAGTGTCAATTGCATCCTAACTTTTGAAAAAGTGCTTCAATTAGGTCCATTTCAGACGGAGTTGACTAACGTCATTAGTCAATGTGCCACGTTTCAGTCTGTGGTTTTTTTAATTTTTTTTTATTTTTTTTAATTTTTTTTTTTTTTTAAATTTTTAAAAAAAATATAAAAAAAATGCCACATGTCAGGTCACTGTGTGTAACACGTGGCATTGTCAGTGCCACGTGGCATTGCATTGCCACGTGTTAGTGTCATTCTCATATGTGATTGTGTTGATTTCGATTTAGTCCCCATATATGTCTTTTTGTTTCAATTTAGTACCTACTTATGTGTATCTGATTCAATCTTGACCTAATTCTTTTAATAATTAAAATTAATTTTTTATAAAATTAAAAGTAATTAAGTATAAAATTTTTACAAAAATTAAGTATTTGATATTTATATTAAAATTTAGTGGTAAAAGTCATTTTATTAAGTCATTTTTTAATAAAAAAAACTAGTATAACATTCAGACAAATAGAAATTTTGCTTTAAAATTAGTAAGAGACAATATTGTTCTATTTTAGAAAAAAAAAATAATTAACAAAACATGAGTACTTAATAAAAAAGTAATTAATAAAGTAATATGTTAAAAAGTTATTTTTAATAAAAAAATATTAGTAAAACATTTTATACAAATAATAAATTTAGTCTAAAAAATATTAGTAAAACAATATAAATATTAGTACTTAATTTTGAAAAAATATTTATACTTAATTAGTTTTAATCTTAAAAAGATGGATTACAAAAATATTTTTCTTATTAAAAAATTGGGACAAAATTGAATAAGATACACATAAGTGGGTACCAAATTGAAACAAAAAGACATATATAGTAACTAAATCGAAATCAACACAATGACATCTGATAGGTGACACTGACACGTGGCATTGAATACCACGTGGCACTGACAATACCAGACCTGACATGTGGCATTTTTAATTTTTTTTTCAAAAAATTTTTAAAAAAGTTTAAAAATTGAAAAAAAAAATCAAAAAAACCACATACTGGCACGTTGACTAACGACGTTAGTCAACTCCGTTTGAAAGTGACCTAATTGAAGCATTTTTTAAAAAAGTTGGGATGCAATTGACACTTTTTTAAAAACGGGTACCAAATTGACACACTTATACCAAAGTGAGTATCATCCAAGTAATTAAACCTAAAAATAATTAACAACTTACACGCAACAACTTATAAATCCATAAACCAAAACTCCACTACTATATACCGAGAAGGACGACGGGCTTTCCTGGAGAACACTAACCAGCACGCGAGTGCAGACCTCATCGCACAACCCATCTGCACCTTGTCGTCGTCCACACACAGCTACTACTATAGTTCACCAAACAAAGCCACCCAACATCATTCACCTACACAAAAAGACAGATATCCATCACAAACCATCACAGGTCCATCCCCTCAATGATCATCATACATTCATTCATCTTCCCCACGCTGAGTTTCAAACTGAAAACAAAGTGGTGGAGTGGCTAGAGAGAGAAACCAAGTGGTAAACAAACCCCCGCACAGGAATGAAAGCGTTGGAGACAAAGGTGAGATTCGTGAAGACGAAGAAGCAATGCCATATGGACTTCCCATAGTGGCCAACTTTGTCGATGGCGACTTCATTTGAATGATTTTATAAATAATTAATAGTGATAAAAATCTTATATTATTTTTCTATAAATAAATATAAAATAAGTATTTTTTTATAACTAAAATTATTTTAATGAATAAAATTTTAAGAAATTAATTAATATAAAGTTAAAAGAATAATAAAATGTAAAAACAAAAAACTAGGCATGTAAAAGGGGTCCGGTCCGCCAGGCTGACCCGCCAGTCCACTAAGAAAAGGATGGGTCGGGTTGCTAATCTAAGCCTTGTTAGCCCGCTAAATTTGCCCCGCCTGGCCCGTCAACCTGCCGGGTCACAAGGCGAGCCAACCCGTCCTAACCTGCAACTTTTTTTACTTAACCTAAGTTTTTGTTTCAAAAACTTTGTTCTTCGTTCATTTCACAACAACAACCAAACCTTCATTCTTCTTCTTCTTCATCCACATAGATATAGGATGGCAACCCTACCACCATCACAACTCACAAGCCACCACCATCACCACTCGCGAGCCACCACCCCCACCACCCACAAACACGCTGTGAGTGACCACCATTGCGTGAGCAACCACTGCGCGAGCAACCACCCAACGAGCCACTACTACCATGCGAGAGCCACCACCATATGAGATAAGGAGAGGAGTCTCTACAACAACTAGGTAACTCATGGTGACCTCTGATTGAGATTTCTGAATGCCCTATTTTTTAGAATTGGAATTTTTGGTTGCCTTGCTTTTTGCATATTAGGAGTCATGTGCTTAGAGATGTCAAAAATATCCGTACCCACGGGTATCCATGAATAAAACCCGTAATGAATAGGATGATATTAAAAATTGATACCTGCTACCCGTGGGTACGGGTATTTTTGATACTCACATGTTAACGGGACGGGTACGGGTATTATAGTATCCGTACCCGTGGATACCCGTACCCGCTAAACTTTAATTCAAAATATATATATATATATATATATATATATATATATTAGTAAAAAACATTATGATCTAATATTTTCTAAGCACATCTTATCTTCTTCTGTCTTCATTCTTCCAGCTTTAAGTATTGGTATGTTGTCTTTTTCCAAGTATACCCCTTGACATTCTTCTCTTTCCCTTTTTTGAAATTGGGCATATACATCAAATCCTATATACACAGTGACGTTTATCGTATGCTTGTTGTCAAATGATGAGATCAAAATAAGAATACTTGGCACGTGACAGTTGGGGTTTATTATTTTATTATTTTTCAGGAATCAATCGGAGAAAGTTGACTTGTTCATCAAAACACTAATTAAAGAATTTCCATTGTGTTGAATGCCATTTTATATTTATTTTTATAATTATTTGGACTTGTATGGACTTGAGTTTGTTTGAACTTTATTTATTTAAAATTTTATGACAGTGATGTATTTTATTTTATTTTATTTAAATTTATGATTAAATATTTATTTTTTAAATAATTTTGTAAATATCCGCGGTACCCGTGGATATGAAAAAAATAGACGGGTACCCGCATAACACCCGACGGATGGATACGGGTACGGGGTGAATATTTATCCAACGGGTAGGGTACGGGGGAGCTACTACCCGTACCCTACCTGCCCCGTTGACATCCCTACTTGTGCCTTTGTTATTTTGTGCATATGGAGGTTAGAATATGATGGAGAAAGAAAGGTTGAAGACGATCAAGAAGAAGAAAAGATGGGGAACCTACAAAGACGTAAGGAAGAGAAAAAGTAAATAAGTGAACAACGGGGAATACGAAGAAACGGCGGGCCAGCCCGCCAACCCGCAAAGCCATCCAAAAATGGGACGGGTTTAGTTTTCTAACCCGTTTTCCAATATCAAGCTGACCTGGCCCAACCCGATTTTGACATGTTAAATGCGGGTTAGGCCTAAACGGGTTAGGTTGGCCCGTTTTGATATCCCTAAAAAACCTCATATTATAGAAGAAAGAAAATTTAAAATAATTTTTTTTCTATAACTAAAATTATTTTTATTAAAAAATATTTAAATAAATGAATTAATGAATTAACACAAAAATTAAAAGAATAATAAAAAATCAATAACTAAGAGTGATAAAAATCTTATACTATAAAAAAGAAAGTTTAATAACTAACGAATAATGAACGATGATTGTCATGTGTCATTTTGTAGGTTTTTTTGTTTTTTTTTTAATTTTTAAAAATGTCCACGTGTTAAGCCAGTATCATGTGTTAAGGTCGGTTCTTTATTTAATTTGGTCCTAATATTTTTTTTTTGTGTTCAATTTAGTCCCATTTTTTTTAAATTGAATAATTTTTTCATTTCTAAATTGAAACAAAATTTAATTTTTATATCAATGTTATACTGATATATTTATTAAAATTCACATTTTTATTAAATATTTTTAATTTAGAGTTATAGTGGGTTTAAAATTAAAATAAAATTTTTAAAAGTAGGGAATAACATCATTGGTTTAAAATTTCAAGAGGTTAAAAATAAAATAAAATAATATAATCGATTAATATAATGTTTATGTGATTTTTTATATTTAATGTGATTTTTAACCTCTTAAAACTTTAAATCAATGGTGTTGTTTCTCACTTTTAAATTTTTTGTTCTAATTGTAACAAAAGTATTTAATAAAAATGTGATTTTTAATAAAAATATCATTAAAATGTTTATATAAAAATTAAATTTGTTCTCAATTTGGAGAGGGACAAAATTGTCCAATTTAAAAAAATAGAACTAAATTGAACAAAAAGAACGAATATCGAGACCAAATTGAATATAAAAAATTAACCATGGCAAGTGGAAGGATAGTAGATTGACAAGTGCACATTTTTTTTAAAATAAAAAATAAAAAAAAATTGAAAAAAAAAACTACTAAATGACACAGTCATTGTAAGATCCGTCGAATTTAATTAATTAAATAATTAATTAATTAATAAATGCGGGTAGGTGGTGTATTTATGACAATAAGAGGACTTGGGTTGAGAGTACTTTGATTGGGTAAGAGGACTTGGGTTCAAGTTCTATGTGTGCCAAATTATGTGTTATTTAATTATTATTGTTTTAATAATATGTTGGAGCATGTTTCGTATGACATAATACTTGAATTGTGTAATTTAGCAAGAAACATGAGTTGGCCTAATGGTTTAGTATTGATTTGGCATTGGCTTGGTGAGGGTTTGAACCTTGGTGAACTTAAATTTCCTTTTTTTTTTGCTAAAAAGTTAGTGTGGCCTGAATATGAAAGGGTAGAGACAAGGGGGCTAAAAATAACTAAATAATAGGCCTTGAATAGCAATTAAAATACCATTAAGGCTATTTTCGTTTTTGCACTTAACACCACTATTAAGGCACCTATAAATTGAGAGATTTCCTAGGGCAAATTGTGGGAGCACTAAGGGATTTTTGTGTTGGGCAAGAAGAAGAGATGTAACATTATACTTTTGCAATGGGAAATTCCAGGTTAGGGGAGCTTAGCCAAATTTCTATGTTTATCGTATTGTCTTGCATGATCTTTGATGAAACTATGTTTTGAATTTCGTGTTGCGCATGAGGGAAATTAGGGGTTATGGGTTTTAGTACTATTTTATTAAATTTTTGGCCTAAATGCATGAATATAATGGGGTTATGCACTGTATATACTGTGATTATGCAAAGTTGGGTTGTTGGGGGTCTATTTTCGTGTCCAATTATGCTCATATGCCTAATGAAATTGTGCTGAATGAATGGTATGAAATTGGAGTGTATTTTGGGTTCGATTGCTGTTGTTGTGTGCGTAAAACAATGCCCAAGACTGCAATTCTCGCTCAAGCGAGCTGGACCCGCCTAGGCGAGAGTTGTAGGGTTTGAGTTTCATGCTCTATCGAGCATCTCGCTTAGGCGGGCTAATTTGGTCTTGGTCGACAGGCCATCTCGCTTAGGCGAGTGTGCCTCGCCCAAGCGAGAACTCGCGTGTGTCCTTGTGTGGCTTGGTTACACATCTCGCGCAGGCGGGACGTATTGTTTTGAGCGAAGGTGTGTCTCGCTCAGGCGAGAGCCTTTCGCCTAAGTGAGAGTTCGAGGGTGGTTACGCGGTTTCGTTGAAATCGTCGCCTAGACGAGGCACTTTAATCCTGGGCGAGGGAGGGTCTCGCCCAAGTGAGAAGGAGCTCGCTTAAGCAAGACTTCGCGAGCTGCATTTGTTCTAGGGGCTCGCTCAAGCTAGCAGGCCTAGCTTAAGCGAGATAGGCTGGACTGTTTGAACAAAGGCTTTTAGCCTAAGTGAGCGAGGGTTGTTGTTGTGCGTTCAATGCAAGGGTTACTGCTGAATTAATGGGATGAGATGGAATGTGTAAAGCGTGGTCTATAAGGCTTCTAAGATAACTCAATGGTGGGCTTGCTGGTGTTCCTTGGGTTGTGGCCCGGAACGTATCCTTGGGTTGTGGCCCAAGATAGGGGTTAAGCACGTGACATTCTATGGGTTATGGCCCGGAATGACTTCCCTTGAGTTGTGGCTCGGGATAGCGAATGAACACGAGGAACTCTTGAGTTGTGGCTCGGGTTGGCGAGTGTTGTCGGTGTGAGTGTGCTGGTTGTAGCCAGTACGGATGGGTCCAGATGGATTGCCCTCCTTAGTGATTTGCTGACAAGTTTGGTAGTCCTGGGACGTTACGGACTATGTTCGTATTTGGGAACTCCACCTGGCGTTACGGTGTGTGATCTGTAGCATGGTCCCCGCACGTGCTCTATTGGTTGTGGCCAATAGGTGTGGTAGCAAGGCGCCTTGAGATACTTAATAGAAGATGTAGAACACTGCTAGCATGGTTGTGGCCATGCAGAAGAGTTGGAACAAGTCTCCTTGATGTACACTGATATACATGATTGTGGCCATGTGGAAGGAAGGGGACGAGTCTTCCGTGATATGCATTGATATACATGGTTGTGGCCATGTGATAGAGAAGGAGGAGGTTCATTGGGGGTGAAATGATATCATACATGGTTGTGGCCATGGGGGATAAAAGAAGATATTTTTGTTATTGATGTATTTTTTTATATATATATATATATATATATATGTGTGTGTGTGTGTGTGTGTGTGTGTGTATGTTTGGTGTACACTTATGCGTTATCTTTCTAGCTCACCCTATCTGCTTGTGTTTGGCGATGATCGTGTACGCGGTACACATGAGCAGATGTTATTGCAGGTGGAGCTGATGAGGCTTAGCCGCGGAGTGGGTGAAAACCTAGGAGTTTTACATGAATTGTTTTGAAATATTTTGTAAACTCTGATGAGAGGTTTTATTATTATGTTCAGTTTTTATGATTATTGAACTTTGGTTATATTTGGAATTAATAAAAATATTTAAATTTCCCGCGTTTTTGGGAAATGAGGTATTATTAAATGTAGTGTAATTATAAATATTACTTTTATTTTATTAAAATTCGTAATATCCTGTCGGGATGTTACAATTATTGTCCATCGTCAGTTAATTATTTATACAGCATTGGCATAAAGAACCAAATTGAACAAAATTGACGAAAATTATGACCAAATTGAACGAAAAAAGAGGACAAATTTAAAAAAACTGAGAAAAAATTAGGACCAAATCAATATTTAAGCATATTTTTATTAAAAATATTTAATAAAAATGTGAATTTTAATAAAAATATCATAATTGCTTCATTTTAAAAAAAATGAGATAAGATTAAACAAAAATAACAAATATATGAACCAAATTGAATATAAGACATCACATATTTCAATTAATAATAAAATAGAAATGAAACAAAAGTACAAAGAAAAGAAAAAAAAAACCAAAACATCAAATAAATAGTGAAAAAGATGTTTTAATAAATAAAAATAGGTTTAATTACTATTTTGGTCTCAATATGTGTTACTTTGATTCGTTTTGCTCGGAATATTTGTATCAGGTCAATCAAGTTTCATATTGTGTTAAATTTGTTGGCCCAAGCAAGATTAAAGCAAAGAATTGATAAAACCATGGGCATTAAGATCATAGGTGTTTGATGAAGATTGATGGAGATCCACTTGAAGATTAAGTTTTTAGAGTGTTAAATTTGAAAATAATATGTTAAATGTAATGTTTTAGTATTATATCATGTTAGTAGGCTATATGACATAGGTTAGATGTCTTGTGTGCCTTACGTGTCTCTTTTAATATGTTAAAATGGGTTTTAACAAGTTAAAATGCTTGCAGTATATAGTTTCTGGTATGAATGTGTAACGTCCTAGCTGAAAATTACTTATTTAAAATAAAAGAAATAAATTATAATAATAAACCTCATTTATTATTAAGTACTTTCCAAAAACGCGGGAAAATTTAAATCCATTATTTCAACGCGCCAAATTAAAATAAACCACTACGGTCAATTATTACAATTATAAAGCGTTTATAAAGCCAATACAAAAAAATAGTCCATAAAACTTTCATGAAGAAAACTAGTAAAACTCCCATACTTGTTCCCCACTCCGTCTCTAAGCATCCACACGCTCACATGCATCAACATTTGCTCCCATGTAACAAGTTACATGATCATCGCCAAACACACACATATAGGATGAACTCAATTTCGAGAAATACAAATACAATAGTGATGAGGATGCTCCATCGCGGTACTCACCGGAAAACCTCTCAAATCGGTGTTCTACCGATTGAAACTCGCGGTATGCGAGGAAAACGCAGTGGAATACTCAGGTTATGGTGTTTATCACTTGAATCTCTCTGGTTTCTCACTGGTTTGGGACAACCCGAAGAGGTAAAAACCTAATCTAGGGTTTAAGGTTTGAGCAGAGACGAAATGGGGAGTGTTCTCAACCAAATTTAACATTCATCTAAGCTACTGATCACAAACAATGGTTTGCCTTTTATAGAAGAAAGGCAAACGGAAAAGAAAACAACAAGAAAAATGTGATAACAGAAACCCTATCAACTACGGGCTGGTGAGACTAAGCAGAATCCCTAACTGATACAATGAAATGCGTGAATTAGGAAGAGGGGGATTCTCGCGTGAGGCAAGAGATATTGTGAAAGAAACCCTAGTTGCACTACTAGCGTGAGAAAACAAAAGTGGGTGTTGGTTCAACAGAAGAACGATAACCAAAAGGGCTTGGAGCGGTGGCTTGGAGCGGTGGCTTGGAGCGGTCTTCAAATTGGGCTATTGGATGATGCGGTGAGTCTCAACCCAATAAAGATGGGATGGCGTTAAATGATCAGAATGTTGAAAATAATGCACGGGTGCTTGTAGCAATGTTGCCACTTAGCTTATTTGGGATGCGGGTTGCAGGTCCAAAGGAACATTCTCAGCCCAAACACATTATTGACACAGAAACATGTCATGGTGGTGTAGAAAGAAACGTCGGGTTTTCTTTAATTGGTAGCAAAATAAAAAATAACCCAATTTAGTCAAACATTTATTTAATAAAAGAAATAAAGAAAATAAAAGACTTAAAAGAAATTAAAAGGAATGGACCTAGGCGTTGGCCCAATGCTATAAGCCTTATTGGGATCACATCAAATAGGCATAATTAAAACATCTTAAAACCATGACTCATGTTATCATCCCTAACTCCTTAGTTCCTCAACTTTCAAACCTTATGTTGGACGCCTCTTGATTCCACACCCTTTGATGAGTACAGTGATCGATCTTTGTTGCACGAGTGTCTACTCGCCCCTCCGACAACAAGCCACCACCTAATAGTCCACACCCGGGAATAAATTGCCACGGCCACAATCTGCGACACCAAGTGGAGTTCCCCAAAATGAACCGAAGTTCGTAGTTGTCCCTAGACTACCAAACTCAATCAGTTACACTAAAAAGGGCAATCATCCGGAACTTCACTGTACAAGCCACGATCTCGCACACTCCACTGGACTTCCTAAACCACCAGGCTACAACCTCGAGTGGTCACATGTTACCCCAATACAAGTTACACTCGTAATTGGGCCCCCAGCTAAAGCATCACATCATGACCTTCATCCAAAGCTGTGTAGAAATCCTCCTCACGACCCAACTCCGCACCCAAGACCGCCTGGCGCACCTCTCATGTCGTTGGGCGGAACTTGGCTCTAGACCGCCTGGCGGGCATCTCACATCGCCAGGCACCAAGCGCCTTCCAGTGCTTCTGCCACTCCGCTTCCACCTGGCGGAACCAACCCTGCCATCAAGCGCCATGCATGTCCAGTGACCACTGCCATTGTTTTTGGCACATTAAACAGGTCTTAATTGACCTTAATCACATCATACGAACAAAATCATGGTACAATTACAATGATCCAGTTATACCATAACGAAATCACAATACACCCATTTAATCGTGCCACCAACATGGTCAATGTTACATATACACTTTTAGGAATAACATAGCCACCAAACCTGCCAATGATAGTGACATATACAATCTAGCCCACCATACATACACTTCACTTAGCATATTTTCTCCATTAATACATATCTTTCCTCAAACTGTTGGAAGAATACCACACATCAATTGAAAAATAAGCCATTCCAACTTCAACTCAAGTACAATTCCTAATTAGATACATAAACCATTTAAATTAATTCGGCCTACTGTTTTTATGTGAATGCAACCCCAATCATCGCAAAGTTATACATAAACTTTATCCATATTACACACGTTTTTACTTGTTAATTCCGTTTTCACATAAAATTATTCAATAAAGCCCAAACGCAAAATTATAGAACAAGCATCAAATATGACCTTGTTCTGAGGTGTCGCCTGGCGGCAGTTCCTGTGCCGCTAGGCGATGCATCCAAACCTGGTTTCTGCCAGATTTTTCTAGCACCAGTCATGACTCCCAACACCCTAATTGTAATACCAACCTTCGCACTAACATAGCCTAACATGCACCCATCATACAAGTTTCATATTTGATTCATTTTAACATTATTTCCATAAAATAGCACACCATTCATAAAAATAATTCATGCTTATTTATTTCCAACCCCAACATGTACCTAAATCCCCCAAATTCCTTTAATTGTTCTTGCAATTTCCACCATTACAAATCATTCTTGTCATGCCAATCATATAAGTACAATAAAATCCAATTCAAACACCACCACACCACTGATAAACCAAACAAACTAGGGAAACTTGGCAACAACGAATACGTCGCCTGACGGGTCGCCTTCAGCCGCCAGGCGGTTCATAGGGAAACCCAGAAAACTGGGCTCAATCACATGTGTCGCCTGGTGACAGTTCATGTGTCGCCAGGCAGTTTCTGGAAAAATCCAGAAACGCGAAAAAGTCCAAGAATGGCAAGGTCATAAACTTCAAGCATGATATAGAATACATATTCGTACAATAAACAAAATTAAAAACACCCAATAGGAACTCCCCTAACTTGGTTCCGTGTTCGATTTGACAATGCAAGTGCTCTTTTGAAATCTCCAATGGTCCTTCCTTCTCCTCCAACCTATAGCACCCAGAACCTTCCAACAATGCTTTGCTAGACGCTAGAATTCCTCTGCCCAAGGCTCAACAAAGATGCACTGGTTTCTTCTCTTCTAATTCTCTTCTCTCCTAAAATTATTGCCCCTTAATTACCCTTTACTCTACCAAAACGAAATTGATTAAAGGTTTGGTTAATGGCTATTCAATGTTCATAATTCAGTGGTTTCTCAACCCTCTAAGACGGCTAGGGTTTCTCTACCCCTTCACCTTCATGCCAAAAGTTGATTTTAGCAAAAAGAAAATGATTTTGCTTAGGCCAAGGTTCAAACCCATGACCCTTCAATATCAATGCAAGTGCACAACCAATTCAACCAATCCATGTTTCATGATAATGTCTCTAAATCTAGAAATTTATATTCTCTTATCATGCTCCAACATATCATAAAAATAATACTACAATTAATTAAAACACAATGGCATACATAGGACTTGAACCCAAGTCCTTTCACACAATAAAGTACTCTCACCAATTTGAGCTAGTACTCTTCCACGTCATGATAGTTAAAATTTAATGTCGTAAAGGCTTCCACTACCCACATTTATTTAAATAATTATTTATTTCATTATTTAAATTCCTCGGGTCTTACATAATGCATTCAATCAGTTGAATTATTTTTCAATCAACTGATTTCAGTTAAGTCAAGTGAAATCAGCTAACTGTACGGAAAATTTAATCAACTGATTTCACTTAAATCAGACTATATATGTTGTGTTTTCGAGAGCTGGGTAACATTTCTGAGTTTTTGAGCATGAAACTTTGTCATTCTTCTCTAGAAAACTCTCTCTGCAATACACAACTACAACTTGTTGTTTGAAGATCTTGGTTAATCTTGGAGGCATTTTGGCTTGTGAGTAGCTTGAAGAACATGTGTATGGTTGGCTAGGGACAACCACCATCAAGTTTGGATGTTCTTGTGCCTCTGGTTGGTTTGTCTAATGTGATTTCAGGTCTATAAGTGTGATTCTTGCAGGGTGTGTGTCTAGATTCTTCCCGTCTATTTAATTCAATTGAAAAGAGATTTAAGCTTTCGAAAAAGTTTTAAAAAACCAATTCAACCCCCCTTCTTGGCTTAAATCACCATTTCAAAACTAACAAAATCAATTCAATTTAATCATTTCAATCATATTTGTACAAACGATGTTGAATTGGCGTTAACATCATATTTGTGAATGCCACATGTTAGTTCATATTATTTTTTGTTTTATTTTTATTTTTATTTTTTATCTGGTTTTTTAACTGTTTTTCAAGAGTCAGTGTCGTGCCATATGATAATATCAGTATTTGTTTCAAATCAAACATTGTTGTCTTTGTCCAATATATAGGACTTATTCAATTTGTTAAAGTCAATTGTGTAACATCCCTGGCTACCCCTCCTCAGGCCCCAGAGGCTATCAGGTTACTACAGCCCAATGCACCCCAACCCATCACCCTTCTCCGTCCATTCATACTGGGTGGGTTGTTGCCAGTGGGAATCAAACCCTCAACCTGACCTTTAACACCTCTGGCAAACACCAGTTATGCTGCAGCACAACTGGTAGCATCTGCTGGTTTGCCAGAGGTGTTAAAGGTCAGGTTGGGGGTTCGATTCCCACTGGCAACAACCCACCCAGTATGAATGGACGGAGAAGGGTGATGGGTTGGGGTGCATTGGGCTGTAGTAACCTGACAGCCTCTGGGGCCCAAGGAGGGGTAGCCAGAGATGTTACAAATTGGGTTACTAACTTACTTGAAAAATAAAATTAAATTTATAAATAAGCTAACAAAAAAATACATTTTTATTTTATTTTTTCAAATATTAAAATTTTAAAATTACAATAAGAACTTTACATTTACATTTTTTATAATTTGTTTTTTGTTTTCCTTTAAAGGGTGAGTTGGTTCTTCAAGTCAATAGTGTTATAATAAAAGGTGAAGCAGAACAAAATCAAGAGGGATGAATTTGTTTGAAGTTAAAGATTTGATTTTTAAAACTGTTTAGCTATTCAAAACTTGTTTTTTAAGTAAATCTTAAGTTTAGTTTAAGCTTTAACTCCAAATATCATAATATTAGACATTTTGAAAGTTTATAAATATTTAATCCTACAAAGCAATATCATAGTAAAGAGAATAAAGAAAAGAAAAAGTCATACACAAAATTTTTATACTAGTTCAGATCAACAAAAATCCTACATCCAATGGTTAATCACCGCAAAGAGGGTGATTACAAATTACTATCTTAAAATGATATTACAACCACTAATACAAAATGAAACATGCAAAATCATAGTTAAGATAATATAAAAATATCTCCTTTGCAAAACCTACAAAGGATAAGAAAGCATCTCTCTTGAACCACAAGAGATGAAAAACACATTCCTTGATAAAAACACAAGGAATGAAAAACACTTTTCTTGAAAAACAGTTCCTTTAACAAACCTTAAGGGATGAACACCCGAGGCCTAAAACACCTTTGGCACTGGCTTTTCACTAACCGAAGCCTATAGGTCCCAACGTCAATGGCATTTTTAAAATTTCTAGCAACCTTTTTGGCTTCGGGCCTCCTTAACCGAGGCCTATAACTTCTTTTGGCACCGGTTTTTTTTTTGAACCGAGACCTATAACTGCTTTTGGCCTCGAGTTTTGTGTGAACCGAGGCATAAAAGTTGCCTTTAATTTCAAAATTGCCACCGCACCGTTATATGCTTCGGTTCCTCGCCAACCGAGGCCTATAAGACGAGGTAAAAACGTAATTATGCACTAGTAACACTCTAGGAGAACTTAAAAGTCGCTCTTTTAAACTAGGTTAAATCAATTCTTTACAAAACTATTTCACAATCTAACTTTTGTGTCTTGAAAACATAGAGTTCTGCTTAGTTTATAGAAGAACAAAAAATACACTTAGGCCCATTTCAGAAAAAAAAAAAAAACTATTTTAGAAAATGGTTAGAATAATCGATTATCTCAGCTTAAAAAAAGATTTTAATCTATTATTATAAGTGATAATTGGTTATCATAATGAGAAAACATTTTTACGAGAATTTCAAAAGGTTTCCAAAGTGGTAAAGATGTTGTGGCGTTGCATGTGTCTTCAACTTAACATTCAAACTTTTTCTAATTCTAGTTTAACACAAAAATTTCATTCTTATGACTTCAACACAATTTTTACAACTCTGCAAGATGGTTTTTGCATCCAAGGAATCTTCAAGACTTTGTTTTTTTTTTTTTCTTCATAAAGCATCATCATCAAAATCTTTCTTTTCTTTATGATTTAAAGTCAAATATCCATCTTCATCTTAAATCAACATATAGTCAATTTAATTTTCAAATCCAACAGGATATACAAGGAACATTTTATTTTAATCAAAATTTAAATAAATAGTTTTTTAAAATTTAAATTAAAAAATTAAATTAATTTCAATATTTAGGTGAAGCGATTTGATGTGTAAATTATAAAAAAAAATTTAACATAGATATATAAATTATAATTAGGATTAATTATTAATTTGGTCATTTTGGATAGGGATTGAGTTGAATACAAGACACTAACACTACCACGTAGTGCTGATATTGGCATGCAATACTAACACGTGACACTAACATTATCACTTGACACTTAACACATGATACTAATGTTGGTTGTCATTTGACACATGAAGAAAATGTAAATAAAAAAAAGAAAAAAAAAAAAAAAAAAAAAAAAGAAGAGAAAAAATTAAAAAAAGAAAAAATAACAACTACAAACTAGGCATTTACAAAGACGGTATTAGCTCAAATTCAATGTCATTTATACAAATCTAACAATAAAACTTAATTGAATTGATTTAATACCAAATGAGAACTTGATTTACTCAAATACAAATTTTGGGATTAAAATGAGTCAAAAAACAAAAAAAAAAAATATTGAGACCAAAATAGTAATTAAATAACAAAAATAAGAAAATAAAATATTTTTTTCTTGGATAAATAAAAAAGAGAAAAAAATATTTTATATATATATATATATATATATATATATATATAAATAAATTTTAAAAATACAAAATTTAAAAAAACAAATTTGAGAAACTTGCCAACCTAATTGGTTTTTCATTAATATGACATGTCAAGATTTTCAGTTTTAATATGACAAGCCAGCTTTTTTTCCAGCTAATAACAAGGCCGATAAAACAGAACAAACTGATCCATCTTGCCACCGAAATATGTAATTCTTATATCAAAAAATTACTTTTTATATACAAATCTTATCGTAAATTATTATAATCGGAGAAATACAGTTCAATGGACATTTTTACAAATCCATTTTTAAATGAGAGAAGAAAATACTTAATATTCCCTTTAAATCTTTCTTTCATAACTCTCTTCCTACTAAATTATCCCAAAAATAAACATGGAGAAGATTTGTGATGTCCCATTATCAAACAATAAAAAAAAAAATGTTCCCACAAACATAAACTAATTTCTCCCAAACAATATTCTTTGACTTATATACATATATAAACATTTTGTTAACTAATTAATTATTATATGTTTATATTAAGATTGTGAAGTGATAGTATATTTTTTCCTAACAAACAAGATATAAGCCAGAAACGTACCTGTTATTACAGACCAAAAAGTCTTAACCATTCGTCTTGAAAATGAACTCAAATGTTATGCATGCGTAGGAAGTGTGACCAGTGAAAGATGAGAAAATTGCAGCAGCATATGTAAAATCCTGGATCATAGTTGAATTACTATTACCATTGTCCAACAGAATCGATTTGGTCTTGCTGTTGTAACTGTTTCTGAATCGAATTTGGGGAGAATGGTAGGGAAAATAGTTGATCCGTGGGTACATAAGATGACTGAGAAATGAGAGTGGGAGAGGAATATACACTACTACTTAAAGGTAGATTGTTATTTTGGTCTTGGTGCTGAGGATGTAGCTTTTGTTCAGGACGTTGTTGCTTGGGAATGTTGAGCTTCTCTCCTTCAATCTCTTTATATTTTTGGAGATAGGATTTTAAGGGCTCGACATAGTCCTCAAATCCTAGGGTTGTGATGGCCCAAATGATGTCTTCTCCATTGATAGTCTTTCTCTTTTCCCTTTGGCATTTGTCTGAGGCTTCGCCTGTGACGAAGCTGATGAACTCAGACACACACTCTTGAACTGTTTCTTTTGCATCCTTGGAGATTTTTCCATTGCCAGGGATGGCCTTTTTCATGATTCTTCCCACATTGGCTATAGGAAGAAAGCGATCTTGTTCTTTGTTGTTGTTACTGTTGCTGCTATTGGTGCTGTTGCTATTATTGCATGATTTTAAGGACGGGCTTTCGGGGCTTGCTGTGATGAACCCATTTGACGAATTGGTGTGGCTTTCATCTTCCATGAGGTAGGTGTGTGTTTGTACGAGGGTTTTTGGAGATTAGAGGTTGTATAGATAGAATGAAAGGGGAGAGAACACAAAAATAGGCAAGTAAGAAGGGGGAGTGAAAGTTAAAAAAAGATGAAGATGGATACCGTTGATTTTCTTTTGTAAAACTGAAACCCCATTCGACTCGCTCTTGATCTTCATCACGACCGCTTCATGTAACTGCCATGACCTAATCCAGCAAATCAAAATTATGTGACCAAACACATGCAATACACCTTAGCGCACATTAATTTTTGTTCCCAATTACCTTGTTATACTTTAATCTATTAACTTCAATCTCCTCCTCCAGGATCCTGTGCTGTTCAACATATAAAATATATTGGTTATTCATGGACCAACTCCTGAAATATTGAATACAACCTGTTTCTCCAAACTTCTCATGATTCTTGAAGTCAACACTTTTTTTTTAATAAATTTATGGGAGGTATTATTATAAACTTAACCTTCTCAAATTAATCAATTAACCATCTTGTTAGATAATTTAAACTAAAAAAAATGTTACCCAGTGACAAAAAGAAGATAGACATGAATGTAGATTTGATAGATATAGAACAAGTCAACTAAAAAGATAGAAATAAAAGTATGTAACAAAAAATCAATATACAACTCTTTAGGTTGAGGTTAGCCAATAAAGTATAATAATTTAAATAGGAACAATGAGCACTTAGGTATGAATTAGGATTTTCTATTCTTTCAAAAGGTTTAACATTTCGGACAATCTTTAATACATCAAATCTGAATTGTTTCTAGTTAAATTCCTTTCATTCTCAAAATATTTATTTAAATAAAATAATTCAATTTTATCGTTTTTTAAATTTCTGTATATAGAAAGGTAAACTTCCTGTATATTAAATTCTTTATCGGGATGTATGTTAAATTTTTTATTTGGATCAATAGTTCAATCTTTACTAATTGAAAATTTTTATTTTTAGATGTTTTTTAAAATATTGAAAATTAAATATTGAACTTTAGTGAAATGTACATTAACCAAGTTTTAAATATTTAATTTTTCAAAACAAAATATTAGACAAGAAAAAAATGAAATGGCTAATTATAACAGTTTTCATAAATAGTTTATCCAACCTGATTTATGATTATAAATATCAATAACCTTTGCATTAATATTGTCTTATTTAAATAGTAATACTCTTTACTTTGCAACTCAATTTATGTATGTCTAATACCACCTACTAGGCAGTTGTCACTAATAAAGGAAACTCTAAATATAAAAGTAGTATAACCCAAAATCAAAAGTAATACCAGCAATTACAAATCAAACTTGGCAATACATTTGTCTTCACAATACCTCCTATTACAGAATCTCCCTTTATCAATTTCAGGTTCTCTCCAAAATTCCTGCCAGCAAAAATGAAAGTGAAACAAAACATACAATTAGAAATGACAGCACTGTTAATAAAGAATGTTTTAGTATAATTTGAAACATAAACCTTGTATAAATAGAAAGTAAGAAATGATGGAAGGGAAGAAAAAATACTTGAAAGTGAGGATAAAGGAAATGGCAGGGGTTAAAAAATAAGATAGAGAATGCTTAGAAAATTAATATCAATTACTAACAAAAGCATGAAATGAATAATGCTTTTGTATTTAACAAAGCAAAACAGAGCTGTAAAGCTGTAGAGCTAGGTCACTCACCAAGTTTCAAGTTATCCGGCCACTGCCATCAAAGCCCCAAAAGCTGAAATGTACAGAGCACATGAAAAAGTTAAAAGGTTGCCTTACAACAATTAATCAAATTAATTAAAATAAAGAAGTTATGAGAAAAACATTACATCAAGAAATAAAAGCTAAAATATAATCTTTCTTCTTTTGAATTGGAAGGGCTCTCATGATAACTAACTGATTCAGATCATTAGCTAACAATTTCACAGCTTTAGCCCATTCTTGTTTATCAAGATCTGGTATCAACTTCACCTCATCTACCACTTCTTCAATATCCTTTTCGTCGAGTGTGTCATTAATTACATGCGATAATTGTTTCAAAGACTCGGCAACTTTCTTTATCGAAGCAACTATTTCATCTTTTTCTCTAATGTTTCTTCTTTTGGATTTTGTTCCAGTAGAACTCGAACATTGTCCCTTTCTTTTTGTACGAGAAGTTGTTTCCTCTAAATCCAATTCCCAATTGTGAGCTGGTTCCTCAACAAAATACTCGTTATAATACCAAGCTACTACACCCATAAGAATTCACACAACACCAGCAGCAATGACTATGATTTTCTTCTGAAATTCTTTTTTTTTTCATCTCTTTCACGTTTTCTTGAAGTAACCCCCTTATTAGCCATGCTAGAATTAAGGGTGGACAAAAAATCTAATTTTCTTGATCCAATCCACTTTTGCTCCAATCCAATCCATTTATAATCCATTTTATTAAAAATTTAATCCATTTAAAATCCATTTAATGGATCTGGATTTCAATCTAATATACATTTTATATATTTTATGGATTGGATATCCATTTTATAAATCAAGATTTTTAAATATGGATTATCCAAAAAATTCAATCCAAATTTTCAATTTAAATTTTTAGTTGGGTTAGACTAAAGGTTGACATGGACTAAGCTAAATTCAGACTCGGACTGGCCTTGCCCGACGAACTATACGGATCAGGCATGCCCGACAACCATAAGAGGTTGGGCAGGCCTAATGATATGAACGAACTAGGCGGGCCCAACAAACCGAACGAGTCAATCGGGCCCAACGGTCCGAAAAATTCAAGTGAGTCCAATGACCTGAACGGGCCAGGCGAGCCCAATGACCCGACGAGCCAGGTGGGCCCGAAGACTCGAACGGGCCAAACGGGCCCGAAGACCGGAACAGGCCAAGTGGGACCAAAGACCCGAACGGGCCAGGAAGGTTCGAAGATATGAACAGTCCAGGAAGGTTTGAAGATCCGAACGGGCCAAGTGGGCTCGAAGACCCAAACAGGCCAGGCGGGCCCGATGACCCGAATGGGTCAAGCGGGCTCGAAGAACCGAAAGGGTCATGCGGGCCCGAAGATCCGAACGAGTCAGGCAGGCTCGAAGAATCGAACGGGTAAGGCGGGCCCGAAGACCCGAACGGGTCAGGCGAACCCGAACGGGCCAGGCAGGCCCAATGAACATAATAGCTCAGGCAGGCCCAAAGACTCAAACGGCTCAGGCAGGCCCAAAGACTCGAACGGGTCAAGCAGGCCCAAAGACCCGAACTGGCCAAACGTGCCCGATGACCCGAACAGAACAGGCGGGCCCGAACAACCGAACAGGTTAGGCGAGCCCGAACAACCAAAAAGGCTAGGCGGGACTGATGACTTGAACAGGCTCGACGGGCCCGATGACCTGAACGGGCCCGACAGGCCCGATGACCCGGATGGGCCCGACGATCCAGACGGACCTGACGACTCAAACAACCCAGACAGGCCCAACGATCCGGACGGACCTGACGACTCAAACAATCCAGACGGGCACGACGACCCGGACGGGCCCGATGCCCCGAATGGGCTTGACGTCCCGGACGGGCCCGACGACTAGGACGGGCCTTACTACCCAGACGGGCCTTGCGACCCGGACGGGCCTGACGACCTACATGGGCCTTACGACCCAGATGTGCACGACGACATGAACGGGCCGGACGACCCAGATGGACTCGGCGATCCAAACGGATCTGACGACTTGGATGACCCAGATGGGCCCGACGACCCAGACGGCCCCGACGACCCAAACGGGCCCAACGAGCCGAACGAGCCGGACAGGCCGGACGACCTTCACGGGCCTTACGACCTGGATGGCACGACGACACGAACGGGCTCGACGACCTGGACAGGGCGACCCGGAGGAGCTCGACGTCCCGGACGGGCCGTACGATCTATTCGGGTCGTCGTGCTTATCTGGATCTATTTTAAAAAATAATATATTTTTCATGTTGAAGATGAAAGCCCATGAGTTGGCCCTGACTCACAGGGCTTTTGTAGGGTTTTTGGCCCTGTGGGCTTCTTTGATGGGGGCTTTTTTTCAGTGTGGCCTTTTTTGGCCCTAGTCCACATGGGTCAGGGCCAAGCCTTCTAGGCTGGACCAAATTGACTCCTCTATGGGTCGGCCTGACGACTCAGACGGGTCGTGCCTGACGACCTGTACGAACTAAATCATGTTGGCCTTAATGACACAAGTTTTAAAAAAATCAATTTAAATTTCTTTTATAAAAAATGGATTCTGGATTTTGAACTTGATCCAAATATTTGGATTGGATTTAAATCTTGATCCAAATATTTGGATCTGGATTTAAAAAAAATCCAAACTACTTTTGCTAAAAAAATGGATTTGGGTCGAAAATCTAATCCAAGTATTTAGATCTAAAATGGATGTGGATTGTATCATTAAAAATCCAATCCATGCCCACTAGCTAGAATCCATTGCTTCTCAATCCACAGCCCTGTGAAACAATATTTGTATTAATAATTCTTTTCTTTTAGCTGTTGCAATGCAAAATCAAGAGGTAAGATAATGAGCTTTTTCTTTTCTCTATTACTAAAGAAACTAATCTGACCAAGATGCTAAATTTATATTACAAAGATTACGGAATGAAAGAGATTATAACGTGGTGCAAAGCAATCAATCCCCCTTCTAAAGTGAGGGTGATGGTGACAATTACAGGTTAATAGGATAAACCTTTCAAGGCAGTTAACTATGAACCGTGAATAAATAAGGTTCATGTTGAAACTATAGGGCAATCTTTCCATACGCCCATATGCAACATCTTTTCAAAACCAAACTTCAAGAACCAAAAACTTAACAAATTATATAAGCAAGAAGGCCAACCAGGGATATGGTTTGATCCCCACTTTTTATGCATGTTACAAGCAAGGAGTTGTTTTGTGATATTACACATTTTTTTAGTAGATAACATCTATGCAACAATCGCAACGAACGTAGCAAGGTCAATATCACTAACACAAAAATGCCCTATAACGTCACCCCAATAACGTCTGCCTAAAAAATGTCCAACGTTAAAAATGACCGGTGGCATTTTTGTAAATAACGGGAATACTTTAACGTCTGCCTGCTCCACGTCAGACGTTACTTAACGTCTGTTATAAAATACTCCGACGTCATTTAAAAAAGGACGTCGGACCAGCACGCGCCAGACGTCCTTTGACGTCGGACCCACCCACCCCCGACGTCACTTAACGTCGGATACCTCACCCCCGACGTTAAGCTTTGTTTATCTTCTGCTCGAAACGCAGAAACCCTTATGTTGTTCATCGTTTCCGCGAGAGTTCCCGCCGGCGACGCCATTTACGACCTCCTCCAGGTGAGTTTCGAAAGGTTTTCGCCATCAAACTTGTTGGGATTTGATTATGGGTTGATTTTACGCGTTTTGAACCGATTATTTTGCGTTTTCATCTCTACATGACTCTTCAGAATGCAGGAATCGTTGTTTTCAAGGATGACGAGTCACTTCCACGGGGAAAGCAAATTTCACCTTCTCTACGGTTAGCGATCGAAGAGTCTTGAATATCTGTTGTTGTTTTCTCGAAAAATTATGCATAGTCGTGGTGGTGTTTGAAAGAGTTGGAGAAAATAATGGAGTGTCACAGAACCATAGGGCAAGTGGTGATACCAGTGTTCTATGACGTTGATCCCTCTGAAGTCTGTCATCAAACATGAGACTTTAGGAAAGCATTTCAACGCCTTTTGAGCAAGATTTCGACAGAGGAAGAAGAAAAGGTGCTGGATTGGAAGCAGCGTTGGAGGACGAGACTTGGTGAGACTGGTGGTTTCTCAGCAACTGAAATCCTATGTGCCAGGCAACGAAGCGCTCCCTGCTTCCTTTGATTTTTTTAGCACATTGTCTCTAAGAATAACATTTTTTAAATTCATAACATGAATGTAGGTTTGAAAGGGTAAACAAGCCCCTAGAGCATTGGAAAGAGTCACTTTCTGTAGTTGTTCAGAGTTCAGGAGTTGTGGACTTAGATCCAAGGTAATAGAAACGCTTCATACTTCATGAATTTTTACCAAACATTGTCTCTCAAAATACTAATT
>Ga0214542_1004713_pt1 | contig 26750 bp, 18 predicted proteins | sample CNSS1metaG_FD_160096 | JGI IMG/M metagenome (GOLD analysis project Ga0214542, IMG submission 160096) | Root nodule microbial communities from cowpea collected in UCLA plant growth center, Los Angeles, California, USA - CNSS1 | ecosystem: Host-associated > Plants > Roots > Nodule | place: USA...
TATATATATAAAACTATAATATATATATATATATATATATATATATATATATATATAATCTCCCAAGAACGATAACCTATATGAAAAGATGTATAAATCCAACATTATTATTGATGAAGTTATACATGAATAGATATAATCCTCATCAAATCGATAAGTTATTTATAGATAACTAAATGTATATCAAAATATAACATGTATACACATTAAAATTTCAATTTAAGTACGATATTAATTAACAAAAACTATCATAAAATACTACAAATAGTTCTTAAAGTACAAAATAATTCAAACAGGTTTATAAAATTGTTACTAATATTATTCCAAAATAATTCAAATAGGTTTATAAAATTGTTACTAATATTATTCCATGTGTTTGATGTTCTCTTCAAAGACAAACTAAACAGGTCAATAGACGAATTCTCGTCACTCATCATGTTGCTAAGTTACTAAAGAAAACAAATGGAACTAAAGATATTGAATCATGTAAGATAAAGTTACAGTTCATTTTCTAATAGAGTTAAAATCATAAATCTATTAATAATACAAATGAAGATAGTACAAAATACAAGTTTTTAATAAAATAATATATATGTAAAACTTGAATTTCAAACTTTTGTCCAGAAAAAGTAAAGAAGCTAACATGTCAAACAAACAGATTTTTTAACTAACTAAAATTAAATAAAAAATCAAATTTTGAAACTTAAAATGAACCCTCAAACGCTCATTTTTGCATCACTCCCTTCCTCTCACAGACTCCCACTTCCTCTCACTCCCTTCCTCTCACAGACTCAGTATTTTTTCATTTTCTTCCTCTCTCTCACGCATCACTCACATTATTTCTCTCGACACAACCTCTACTTCACTCAACGTTTACTTTATCCTCTACAAGGTTATCTTTTCTCAAAGTTTTCCTTCTTCTACATGAGTAAGTAATTTTTTTTCATGATTTCTTTCTCAGATGAAAGTTTCGATCTTTACTAATGAACACATTCAACGGATTAAAGTTTCTGTTGGATATCGATTTTGCTCTCATATCTACTGTTTTTTGTTTTATTTTTTGTTGGATTGATGTTTTGCTCTCAGAATCATGAGCAATGTCAAAAACACCAAACAGGTAAAAACTTTTATGCGATTTTTTGTTATTCTACCACCATATTTAACTAATCTTTTTTGTTATATTAATATGTTTAATGCATGTTTTTCTCTCAGATCTACTTTGTATTTCTTTTATTTCTAGTTTAGAGTGATGTTTTGCTCTTAGAATCATGAGCACCATCAAGAACATAAAAAAGGTATAAAAAAATTCTGCTATTTTGCATTCTTTTACCATATTTAACTTCTTTTCTTTGTCATATTTATCTTTTCGATGGATGTTTTGCTCTCAGGTCTACTTTTATTTGTATTGATGTTTTACTTTCAGATTCATGAGCACCGTCAAGAACATCAAAAAGGTAAAAACTTTTTTGCTATTTTGCGTTCTTTTACCATTTAACTTCTTTTCTTTATTGTATTTATCTGTTCGATGGATGTTTTGCTCTCATATATACTTTTCTTTGTATTGATCTTTTGCTCTCAGATTCATGAGCATCATCAAGAACATCAAAAAGGTAAAAACTTTTCTGATATTTTTCATTCTTCTACCATAGTTGTTCTTCTCGCAAATCTTTGCTTCTTCTCCAAGATCTGAATACTTTTTTATGTTTCTTTGTCTCTAATGAATGAATGCTTTTTGGCAGATAGATGAAATGTGTCAAGAACACAATAAAGGTTGAAATTTTTGTTCTTCAGTCAATAGATCTGAATATTTTTTTATGTTTTTTTTGCTCTAGTGAATGAATGTTTTGTAGCAAATGGATGAACTATTCCAATAACACAATAAAGGTCGAAGCTTTTTGTTATTCTTGCGAATGTTTTCTTCTTCTCCAGATCTGAATACTTTTTTATGTTCTTTTTCTCCGATGACTGAATGTTAACGGGTTGAGGAACACAATAAAGGTAGAAGTTTTTGTTCTTCTTGCGTATCTTTTCTTCTTCTCCCATATGTGAATATTTTTTGTGTTTTTTTTTCTCTAATGAATGCATGTTTTCTAGGAGATGGATGAACTGTTTCAAGAACGCAATAAAGGTATAAGCTTTTGTTCTTCTCGCGAATCTTTTCTCCTTCTCCTGGATCTAAATACTTTTTATGTTTTTTTTTCTCTGATGAATGATTTCTTTCTGTCAAATTGATGACATGTTTGAAAAACACAATAAAGGTACAAGCTTTTCTTTTTCTCGAGAATTTTTTTTCTTTTTCTCCCATATCTGAATTTTTTGTGAATCGTTTTTGCTTTTACCACCTATATGTAATGTTGTATGTCTTCTTTCTTCTTCTTTTTTATCAATGCATTTTTTCTTTGAAATGAATTAATTGTTTCAACAAGACAACAAACTTACAATTTTTTCTTCTTCTCTCATATGTTTTCTTATTCTACCACATTCAAGTAGTTTTCTGTCTTTTTTGCACTTTAAAAATGAAAATTTTCTTTTTAGATGAATGAACTCTTTTTTTGTTTTTTCTTGACAAAGTGTCAAACACATTCATGTTTTTTTTTAATGATTTTCACTTTTGATTTTTTATTTATGGATTTTTGTATTGTTGGATTCATAGTTCTACTGAAGTTTTTGTATTTTTAATAACTCTAATGCCATTATTTATATTTACCGTTAGAATAGTCATGATCAACACATTTATAGTTTTGTCTTTCATATAAGTTACGAATGTTGAATTGTATCTTTGGGTCTATCAGTAACAATCTTCTCCCACTTCATTACCCATCTATAAGTAACAATATTTTCCGTCTTCTGTTAAAAATATTCTATTACTATTCTTCTTCATTACCAATATATTGTTATGGTTAAATATTAGTTAAAATTGAAGTTTTCTATCACTTTTCTATGTTATATAATTTCTTAAAAGTAGTAAATTATGAATACATTTATCAACGCTTATCTGTATCCATTATAATTAAAGTAATGCCAAGAAATAAATATTTAAATTTAATTAACTTAATTAAATATTACAAATGAATAAAAGCAAAATAAATAATTAATAAAAATAAAGTTTGGATGAGAAATATTTATAACAAAATAAATACTTAAAAAGAAATAAAGATTGGAGAAACATTATTATAATATATTCATATTTTTCAATAATGTTTATTGGTCAATAACATTTACAAAGTTTGAACTTGAGGAGCGATAATCACTTATTTTTGAAAGTGATAAAGACAAAATCAACAAGGATATCATAGTTATATATCCGTTTGATTAATTTTTTCTATTTCATCACAAGTTTTTTATTTTCATTTAAAGGCTTAAATACCTTTTTGGTCCTCATTTTCGTAGTGTTTGTTGCAGATGGTCTTCATTTTGACAGGATGTTTAAAATGATCCTCATTTTTACCGAATGTTTAAAATGATCCTCATTTTTACCGAATGTTTTAAAAGGGTACTCATTTTTACCGAATGTTTAAAATGGTCTGCATTTTCACAATTCGTGTTTTATTTGGTCCTTTTTTGTAACGTTGTTTAAATCATTAACAGAGCATTGTACAAGTGGCACGCACAGTTTGTATTAATGTGTGTTATGTGTACTGTACATACAAATCGTGCCACCTGTACAATGCTACGTTAATGATTTAAACGACGTTACAGAAAAGAACCAAATAAAACACGAATTACAAAAATGAGGATCAATTTAAACATTCGGTAAAAATGAGGACCATTTTAAACATTCTGTCAAGATGAAGACCATCCGCAACAAACACTACGAAAATGAGAACCAAAAAGGTATTTAAACCTTATTTAAAAGACCTTTATATTTACAATGTTTCATGTTTTCTATTTTATATTTTAAAATAATATTGTTTTGATTTCTAATTTTAATCATTATTAACTATTTTATATTACTTAGTTTAAATACATTTATTTAGCAAAATAAAAATTAAGACTTTTATTTTTTGTTTTACCTAGCTTACTAAAGAAGTTTTTTATACTTTTCAAAACTTACTTTTCATCCTCCAACAACTAAAAGAGGTTGAGAAGAATAAAAATAACTTTTCAGTTTCTTCCAACATTACTTCTAAGATAAACTTTTCTCTCTTCCAACGCGTTTTTGTCATTAATTAACATTAATTATGAAGAAACAAACGACTTTTTGTGTGTTTCAATGCAATGTTATATTTAAATTTATTGTATTATAATTTTAAATGAAAAATGTTTTTAAAAATCTACCTTTCTTCTTGAAAAAGTTTTATACTGGTCTCAAAAATCTTCTCACCTTTCCATAAAGTAAAAGTCATTTTGAATTACCAAATCTCTAATGATATCTAATCTAATATGTAATACATAATATTATATACAATTGCAAAGCTAACAATATTGTTTTGAGTTCTAAGTTTAACCATTATAAAATGTAAATATTACAAATAAATGAATAAATAGTGAATAGTAGACAACAATTAACTTATAACAAAGAACAAAGATAGAAAGAGAAATAACAAAAAATAGATAACAAAATAAATAAATATATACTTATTATATATAATATATAATAAATACATATACTTTAGATTTTATGAATTTGTCAATAAACAAATAATAAAAGTAAAGAACTTGATTGCACACATTTATCAATAAATTTATTCTACATTAAATGAGTGTGCATCTTTCCATGCATTGATTTTAAATAGTAAAATTAATTTCATAACATAAAATTTACTATTTGACAATTATAATAGTAAACTAAATACAAATCATAAACTACAGTTTATTTTTATAATAAATGCAGATCATATAGGTTAAATCCAAAATTTTCAAAAAATTAAAAAATTAAAATCAAGATCACAATATGATAAATATTTATTAAAGTTTAATAGGTTAAATCTAGTTAAATCTATGAATGACTCTTTTACTTAATTTTATTTAACTTTCTGAAGAAGATTTATACACCTTTCAAAACTTTTCATTTTTTCATACTTACTTTTCATCTCCATAAATCAATTATATTGACAAAAATAAAAATAACTTAAGATACATGTTCTCAAAGATGATGATTTGCTTTTTTTTGTTTCCATACACTTAACATACATATTACAAAATTTTAAATTCGAAATATATGGTATTAAAATTTGTATTTGAAATTCAAAATCACAAAAAACTATTATAATATGGAAACGAAGTTTGATTAATTATTTAATTCTTATTTAATTAATTTGGTAGAACATATAACATTAATATTAATTAATTCTCACATTGGCATATTTTGAAAGTATGTTTTATGTGAGTAGTATCATCTCTCTATGTATGCCTAGTGATTGAAAATGACAATTTCATAACTAAAATTTTAAATTATTTTAATATTGTAGTCGGTTACTCAAGTGTTATATCTTGGTATGTTTTATTTATTTCTTAGATCGTCCTAATGTTTTTGTTCCTGATAAAGAAAAAAAAAGAAAGGGCTTGATCATAATTGAGCATGTATACGAGCAGGTACTTGAGATACCTTTAGTTCAAGAGGTTGGTGCATCGAGAGCACAACGAAATTAATGTAACAATTATCAGTAGAAAGGTATGCTTGAAGGTAAGCTTTGGAATGATATAGTTTATTCATGGAAGTTGTTCTTTTTCTTCATCTATTAGGAGACAAGTTCTTCTTCATCTTTATTGTTGTTTATATGTACAAGTTTAGTTCTTTATAGTTATGGTTGATTAATTTCACCGCTGATTTGTAGAAGCTGCAAGGCAAAGTGGAGTCTCAACTAACAACTTCACCAGATGGAAGCAACTTAAGAGGAAACAACTAGGACAAAAATAGATGAAATTGAATATGTGGAAGATATGGAGAATTGGTGGGTACATGATATGACTAAGATAGTTCCTTAGAAAAATGAATAACTTAATTGCCAATGTTAGCGTTATTACTTTCTGCATGAAGAGGTCACTATGGCAATAATAGATGAGAATACGCTTTGGGTCAAGATCATCATGAGAAAATGAGAAAAAAGAAGGGAAGTTTTAGGAAGTTGATGAAGACACTCAATTTTAATTCGACATTGAGTTCATAAACATTAATCTCACTATCATAAAATGAGCATTTCTGATTACAAGCTGAATATAGGTGATTATGAGAATGATAATAATCAATAATGTTTTTTACTTCAGTTATTTCTCAAATTCATAAGAAACTTGAAGATGATATGTGATTCATCTTTTCACGACTGTCAAAAAGGACTTTTATTTTTTTGTAATAATGATTACAGTGATAACATAGAATTAGTTTAGTTTATGTCAATTAAGGTATATGATTTTTTGTTACAAATATGAATGATGTATGCGCATCCTAATCCATCCTACCTCTCTGACTATATGTAGTGTGTTTTAACTAAGAGACTTACGATATATAAAATAAAATTTGGTGTATTATTCTTACATAATAAAAGAAATGTTGGAAAGAAGCGATATACACATAGCCAAGAACTTGAAAGATTGTGTCTACTTAAACTTAAACCATACAATAAAATGAAAGATAGTTATAACAGAACTATCATTGTTACATTTTTGCTCTTATATTTTGTTGTACTTCAAAATGAAAATAGATTACCAATAATCATGTATCAATTTAATTGGTATTATACATCTTTATATTAACAAATTTACAAAAAATATGTAAATATATTATCATATAATAATATACTCTATTAAAAAACAAAAAATAATAATAATTAAGGTCATTTAATTATTACAATTGTTTATTCATATTTCAAATATTGTTTGACACATGTACTTTATCATTTGTTCTAAACTTAACATATTTCTATATTCAAATCACAATATATAAAAACAATTTATATTATTATAAATAAACTTATCATATTTTTTTATTATTCATTATTTTAATTAATTATTATTTAAAATAATAAATATTTCATAAATTTTACTATTTTTTATATAAAATAAAATACATGTATATAAATATTTAATAAATCTTTATTTCAATAAAATACTTGCATTGAAAGGTTGAATTCTTTATTTCCATGAATAGCATTAATATATCGTGTATGAAAATAATTAATGTAATAAAATATGAAAATATGAAAAGAATTAAAATAAAATAAAAGAGGGAAAATAAATCAAAAAAGAAATTTCTCATCTATTTTCACGAATAACATTAATAAAAATTTCTTTACACAAGAAATAATAAATAGTAATGTTATAATTAATGAATTCAAAAAGTAATAAATAATAACTTTATAATTAAGAAATACTAAATTTTATTATGTTTTGGTTCTATACAAAATTGTGATTGCAAAATTGGGAAATTATAATTGTATTAATTTTTAATTAAATTTTTTTGTGAAGTATTGCATCTGGATTTTAATGATATTATTTTTTTATTGAGAAATGAATTTTAATTATATTAATGTTTAATTTAATTAGGTGAAAGGTAGTTGTGTGACTTAGAACACATATAACAAAAGACAAGAGCAAACTCTCTCTAAAGTTTGACTTTATCTTTCTCGTGCCATATTCACTCATGGACAATTATATGTAATCGTTTCTAGAGTGAAATAGAAAAAAAGATTGGATTGAAAATACTAATTATAGATGAAGATGAAAATGTAACTAACCACTACAACTACAAATGTGGTTTACAAATAAATATTTAAAAATCTTTGATAAGAGGTATACAAATTAATCTTATACTATTCTGGTTATTTGTCAATTATAGTATTGCATTTTTTTGTTTTTTTAATCCAATTTTAAATTTAATAATGTTATATCGATTTTATATTGCAGATTGTAATGGTCTTCTGAACAATGAAATCAATAAGAAGTTTTGTATAAATGTTCATAACAAGTATATCTATAAATGTTTAGAAAATTAAAACTTTATATTGAACAAAACAATAATTATTACAATTAGTATTGTCATGATCTAGATGTTTCAGAACTGTTGTTGCATTCATTTATAAACATAATAAAATTGATATTTCCCATTTTAAATCATATTTATCATTATTATTAATATCTACTTTTAACTTCTTAATTTTTTTCATTTACTAAAAAAACAAAATCCATTCATTAAAGAATAATCCGTGCCTTGCACGGGTCAAAAATTTTAGTAAACAACAATTAGTAAGATGCAAAGTTTGTTGGAAGTCCACATCGACCATAGATAAAACAATTTCATAATATATAAGTGAAGTACAAATCTTACCTTACAAGCTGATTTTGTGGTATAGAGTTAAAGATGTTCATACCTTTGATGCAAATTTATTAAAAAGCTGAAAATGTTCTTTAATAAAGTGTAGAATTTACTATTATTTTTGTGTTAATGAACAGTTGCATGAATCGCTAGTGATTAGTTAATTAGGTGATACATTGTATCTTTTGACACGGAACCTTTTCTTTTTATTATCAAGCCATTCTCATATATATCCTATTCTATTCTTATCTGCTATATCCTCTTCTCAAGCCACATTTTCAATACACAATTCCAGATTTGATAGTAATCTCTTTCATCAAAGTAATGAAATGAACGAATTTAGATTTTTTACTGTCATATGTTATCTTGTCTTTAAAATACACTAATATAATGATTTTATTATTTTTAAATATATTTAAAATCTTTTTACATAAATATCCAGTAGTGTATTTTGAAAGTACAACAAAAAACAGTACAAAAAATTCAGAGAAACTAGACTCAAAATTAACAAGTAAAGGTACATGCAGCCTTCAAGAATGTACAAATACTCTTCATGTAATGCTGATATAAGCCAAAAACTGGTATGCAATAAATATTCTGTAACAAATAAGAAGGCAAAGAACAATATAATCACAGAAAAGTTACAATACCATCCCAAACCATCAAAATAATCCATAGGAAGAAATTTTGTTCATGTTGTTAAAAGAATTTGTTATACTGGCTGGTGAGAGAGTCCCTCAGATTTGAGTACAAGCCGTAGAGAGAGTACTGGCGCAGGTTTTCCACTTCATACCATGAATTAAGCACTGATAGATGCTTGTCTGTACCAGAAAATGCTAGCTGAATTCCCAGACTGCAATCTACTGCACCTCCTCTGCCTTTACAAGATGATGTTCTGATACCACAATCTTGTTTGTTGAGGCATACAAAGTTGGATTTTCCCTTGCATGAAGAGCAACCATCTCTCTTCCAGTACAAGTTCTGCAGCCTACCCTTCTGAAACTCCAGCACCTAAATCCAATGGAAAGTCCAATCACACCTTAGATTTTTCAATAACTAACCAAAACTCAACTCATCATGTTCATGATCTACATCTCTTACCAGTGTGAAACTTGTCACTGTATATGTGCTGTTTGCAACAAATGCAAGTGGAGACCTTGCAGCATACTTTCTCCCAGCAAATGCCACCATGTATCCACCATAATTATCCTACTCATTCAGATGAAGATAAATACAGTGGTCAACAGTGGCTTAACTTTAAGTTGGAGCACACAAGAATAAGGGGAAATAGTTTGTAAAAGGCAGATTATTATGATAAAAAATATTGTCAATATCTTCACAGTAATTAAGAAAAAAAAAAAGTCTATCTTAATCAAGTTCATTAAGGCTATTCTGTCACCCAATATTGTGCTCTTCTTAAGCCACCCACAAATATCTAATGCAACATTCAAGATGTTTATTCTTAGAGTGTGTTGGAGATTTCATAGTGATTACAAATAAAGTCAAATTATAATATATAGACAGATGCAATCTTACTACAAACCAGTTCTGGGAGATTAAGTTAGGCATAAACCTATTGACTAATACATAGCAATATGTCTACACAACAAAAATACATTATGGTTGAAACTGGTGAATGAGGACTATTCCAATCCTATAGAGGCAAATACTAGAAAGAGAAAATATTTATTTAGCACACTGCAAAAACAAAAAGAAAATAACATTATTGAGCTAAATGCAAAGAACATAGGTCAGGTTTGCTCATTGTACCTAACTCCTTTAAGCAGGATTCAGGACAGGACGTGCATTATATGATAGGTATTACTGCAATGGGGGTTGAATCTCTATTCCCTGGCTTTGATTTACCATTTTTGCCAAAGCTCTACTTGATCTCTTAGCAACATGGTATATTGTGCCATATCTGATGTTTCTATATTGGAGCACAAGTCTCTGAAATACATAGCAATTTCTCCTCCATGTGCTACGATAATAAATAGCCTCTTATATCTCATTTAAAACACTTTAAAGCTGAATTTATGACATTCAACAACCTCAATAACCTCCTTGTACAGCTCAATTTCTTCTTGCCATAACTAGAACATAAAATTAGGTTCATTGGTCATGTCAAACGAGAAAGTCGTATGACAGCTATAAAAATATATCAAAACTTATTTCTACTTCTAACATTTTCCCAGACCAAATTCTTATTTTCCAAAGAATATCCATTGATTGTTGAACCCTCGCCATGACACGAAATCACCATGTCAATATCAAATACAAAAGTGCCCCACTCGACCAACCAATGAACAGAAGCAACAATCCCAGTATCCCCATCCCATATTCTACAATGAAAATTACAACACATAAATATAAGGGATCCCTTGTTTGCACAATGGTATCATCCACCATTTTCTTTAACATTATCTTTTACCTCTATCTCTATCACACCAACTAACTAATTTTGTACTTACACCAATAAAATTTCTCCAAATATAATCTTCATCTAATATACATCACTGATTCGTACAACAATATCACCATGTCGACTATTTTATCCTAAACATTGTCTTCTCTTACTCTCTTATATATTTATGGTACAAAACGATAAATTTCTACGAATACAGTCAACATATCACCTCAAAGTTCCAAACTTTTCAACACAACAGAATCATACATCCATGTCCCAGTAAGATTATAGTCCCAAAAGTCCACAACCAAGATAAACAAATGGATATCATCAGTTTCAAATTTCAATCAGCCAGACCCAGATAAAAAAGATCGAACCAGTTACTCACAGGGAAAAAACTAGAGGTGTTGATGGTGAGGAGAGAGATCTCATCAACCTTGGGACGAAAGAGAGCAAGCTGAGAGTTGGAGGAGGAGAGAGAAAGACGGTGGTCACAGGGAGAGAGCTGAAGGGACTGATTGAAGAAGAAAGACTCCCTGGAACTGAAGGCGATGCCAAAAGTGAAGCCATCAGATCTCTGAATCTTGGCATCAGCACAAGGCTGGTACACGCTGTTGGTGTTGGTGGCAATAACAACAGCTACTACCAGTGGCAGCAGCATCAACCACAATGCTCCTTTCGCTGCCATTGTCGTGTTTGGATTTGACGATGATGATGACGATGGTGTGGTAGGAGTGACAAGCGTTTGTTTTTTTCTTTCCCCTCAACTTTGAATCTACCGGCTACTAATGGGGTGTGGCTGGTTTTTATCCTACAGTGTAAAGTTACAAACTTTGGAGAGCTATAAGAAGAAAAAGGTGATTAGAGTTCTGTGAGGGTGGCAAATTTGGTAACAAATAACGAAGTTTTCTTTTTTTTTTTTCTGACTCTTTTTTAACTTGCTTCAATTTTTTATTGTAAACTTTTTTAAGTTAGTATATTTTCTTAATATTGTAGCAAAGAATGTGTTAAAAAGATAATTAAAATCAACACACGAAAGACATAGCTAATTTGTATTTATTTTCTTAAAATAAAATTAATTTTGTCTTTCAAACTAAAACCGATGGTTTTAATCTTTGTAATTTAAAAGTTGTTGAGTTAAATATATATGTTTTCCTTAAACTTTTGTGTTGAATTGAAATTTCCTTTTATACAAAATTTGATACAATGATCTTAAATATTAAAAATAATACAATGCTTATTAAATTAATTGCGTTAAATTTTTTTTAGTTTTCAGACTAGCATTTGAATTTATATCAACATTTAAGATGAGAAAAATTCAAATTTCATATAAAAATTTATAAACTATTTAACTTGAAATTATCTTTCTAATTTTTTATGCTACTAATTATTATATTTGATCGAACATTCAATTAAATATCATTTTATTTTTTGAAATTAATTATTTTAACAATTGAGGTTGAATGACTAACGATAGATTCTAAATTTATGTTGTAAAAAGCTAACTTAAATTTCATGATTCCAAATATATCAATTATTTTAAATGTTTGATGAAGTGAAATATTATTGTTTTGAAAGACTATATTTTACATATGATATTTTTTGAAATCTGATTATTTAATTTAATGGATTTATTTTTGTTATAAAAGGTTTAATTTAGCAGGAAGGTAAAAAGAAATGCATAATAAATTTTTGGAGCTTCATTTTGACAAATAAAAGTAAGAAAAAAATATGGTTGGTGTAATCAAATGGAAATAATAGAAAATGATAACATAAATATTATTGTATTAGAGAAGCGAGGAGGGAAACGCCTCGGTCAACACATCAATGCAGGAGGAGATATCTTTGAACATCACGTAAACTATAATTACATGATGACGAATTACAGGTAAAATAGTTTAAGATTGAACAAGGGTAAATTAAACCATAATCAATTATTGAATCAAATATTAATAGGTTAAATTTAAATTTGTTTTTGTTACATAAGATTTCGAGTTTGATTTGTGTAAGTATTTAAACTAAAAAATAAAATGTCTCTATGAACGATTGAATTATTTAAATATTTCGCCCATTCGATAAGTATAAAGTCATTCGTGTTTATACAACTATATCTAATGAATGAAAACTTTGGATAAATTACGATAATACATTACTCTGAACATTTATAATGTTTATTAGGTATTTTAATACTTATTACATGTGTGTGGAAAATGTTTGTTTATTCATTATCTCAAAAGGAACATGCTTTAGAAGTGTCATGACATAAATATATCAAATATTGTGTCTATAGCTATTTTACACCAACAACTCATTTCATGTGTTATAAAGATTGCTCAGAAAAACTTTCAACTATGCATAATCCTTACTTTTCTTTGTTTAAAAGAAAAATTATTATGTGATTAAAGTCTAACAAGTGATGACGTTTATTGAATAGTTTCTTAAAAAATAAATGTGTTTTTATGTTAAATAAAAAGTATTTAAAGTGTTTCTAAACAACCAAGTGTGAAGTTGAAGAAAAGATAATAACTCCAACTTGTCTTACAATAATTCCAAATGATTTTCTCTTGTTAACTCTCTGTAAAAAAGTTTCTCTTTAATAAAAAAATTAACAATAATAATCAAGATGAAAACGCTAAAATTCTTATAATCTTTAGCAATTTTTTGTTTTGTTTTGTGAATAAGAATACTCTTTCGTATTTGAGGGGAACTTGAAAGAGTGTTTTCCATTTTGTATCTGTATTAGGACATTACCTATTATACTCAACCACTTATATCTAACACAAATATTACCAGTCAAATTTGTATACACATCAAAATTCAAATAATATTTGTATAAAAACCTCTTGATAGTTTGAAACTGTTAACATTTTTTAAATAAAACTCGTTATATTAAAAATAAATAATTAAATAAAAAATAAACAAGTATAACATTCTATCAATCATTAAAAATTTGGAACTGCAGACATAATTCTGAAAACATAATCATAATAGTTGTAACTTTCAGGTTTCTATTTTTTTTTTCAAAAAATCAAATAATAAAATAACTTAATATGAAAAAAATATTTTGAAAACTAAGGCAACATCCTACTAAAATAATTTAAATATTATTACAAAACTAATCTACACATCATAAAAAAAAACACTTTTATCAACGTTTGGTTTACAACACAGTAAGAAAATACTCTAGCAAACATACATACATCTACTTAATTTATTTGATTGTAATGAAAATACATGCATTACATGAATATTTTTTTATTATATGTTTTTATAATTACAAAATTAAATATAAATATTTTTTTATAATTTTATTGTAAATTATTTTTATTTATTTTATAAATAGTTTTCTAATTAATGGAACTATTTAGATAATGATACAAATTATTATTATTATTTTCTTGAAGTAAACAACACCTAAAAGAGTTTAGAATACATATGATTAACCAACCGCTTTTGACCTTCCTTAATGTTGCTTAGAAAATTATGATATTACAATTTTGACCGAATTAAATAAGAAATGAACAAATATTTTATTTTTAAAGAATATAAAAACATTAGAAAAAAGAAAAATAGAACTCTCCTGCATTTCCTAGAGCTTACGAAGGAAGGATCTAGAACAAAATTCCAAATCAAACATATGGTTCACACCTCCAACTTCACCTAAACAAGCAAACAAAAATTCTAGACTCTTCTCTTGTGGGACCCACGCCACAAGCACCCTCCATCGCAACCGTCCATTGATCACTCTTCTCTCAATCTCCACCACATAAAATAAAGACAAAAATAAAGAAGATTTTGAATATAAATATAAATATTCAACTCTGGAGGTTTCGTATCTAGGGTGTTGCTTCTTCTCTAGTTTGTTCCGATCTAGAGTTTTCCCTTCTCGTTGTTCTTTGCTTCCTCAAACTAGGGTTTCAATTTCGATCCATTAGAACAAGATGTTTGGGAGGGCACCAAAGAAGAGCGATAACACACGGTACTACGAAATCCTCGGCGTCTCCAAAAACGCTTCACAGGATGATTTGAAGAAAGCTTACAAGAAAGCAGCCATCAAGAATCACCCCGACAAGGGCGGTGATCCCGAGAAGGTACCTTATAAGTCTTGAATTTTCTACTTTGATTAGGGTTTAATTTGTTGATTTAGGTTTCAATTGTGAGGTTGAGGTTGCATGATTGTCGGTAGTTGAATTAGGTTTTAATTACTTTTAGTTGTTATGCAAGGGAGGCGATGCTTATGTTTTTTTTCTCTTGTCTGGTGTAGTTTAAAGAATTGGCTCAAGCTTATGAGGTTCTGAGTGACCCTGAGAAGCGTGAGATATATGATCAGTATGGTGAAGATGCGCTTAAGGAAGGAATGGGTGGTGGCGGTGGCCATGATCCATTTGATATCTTTTCATCTTTCTTTGGCGGTGGGAGTCCTTTTGGATCAGGTTTGGCTGTTGATATAATGAATGATTGTTAATTTTAATTGATCTATAATCGTATGATAAGTTTGACTGTGTGCTAAAGGGGTTATGGCTTTGTGAACAGGTGGTAGTAGTCGTGGTAGGAGACAGAGGCGCGGAGAAGATGTGGTTCACCCTCTCAAGGTCTCTCTGGAGGACCTTTACCTAGGGACTTCAAAGAAGCTGTCCCTCTCCAGAAATGTCATATGCTCCAAGTGCAGTGGGTGGGTATTTTCAGAATTTGTTTGGGTTTTGTTTTATAGTAGTTTTCTTTTTGGAAAAGTCGTTTGTATTGGGTTTAGAAGTATGATATTCGTTAGTTTGGACATGATCTACCTTATATTGTTGGGAGGATGAATGTGTTCTTATATAAAACAATTATTTTTTAGGGACAGTCTTTGTCTTTTGATTTAATTTAGGTGTACTGAAGGAGTTAGTTCTTGGCTCCAATTTAAGTTAAAGGGAATAATACCTCGTTTGGTTTTGAGGGAAGGATGCGATTAATATTTGCTACTTTTTAGTCCCTCTGTGTAGGAGAATGATCACCTATAGTCTTCAAAATATAATGATTCCTTTTGTTTTCTCATTTGTGGACATGTGTCATACATAGCCTTATGTTCATAAATGAAGGACTGAAACGATTTTTTTTTTCTTGTGGAAGACAAGGGCCATAAGATGCTATTATTTTTGATAGATTGTAAGGAAACAACGTTTTTATACTTACAGGACTATAAGCAGAATCATATTTAAGCCTTTGCATTTTATTGTTTGCATTATTGTCGCGTGTTCTATCCATGGGATTTATTGTATTAGTTGTTTGTGAATTGTTTACAGCAAGGGTTCTAAGTCTGGGGCTTCGATGAAGTGTGCTGGTTGTCAAGGAACTGGTATGAAGGTTTCTATAAGGCACCTTGGTCCATCCATGATTCAACAAATGCAGCATGCTTGCAATGAATGTAAGGGTACTGGAGAAACTATCAATGATAGAGATCGCTGCCCACAATGCAAGGGAGAGAAGGTTGTGCAGGAGAAGAAAGTTCTTGAAGTGATTGTTGAAAAGGGAATGCAGAACGGGCAGAAGATTACATTCCCTGGTGAAGCTGATGAAGCGGTATGCCGTGATTCTTACAATATTCTTATTGCCATTTAGTTTATGATTATTGATTACATTGTTTATCTGACGATTAATGATTGTTTGTGTGTGCAGCCGGACACAATTACTGGGGATATCGTCTTTGTGCTTCAGCAGAAGGAGCATCCTAAATTCAGAAGAAAGGCCGAAGACCTTTTTGTTGAGCACACCTTGTCCCTTACTGAGGCTTTGTGTGGTTTCCAATTTGTCCTAACTCACTTGGATGGGCGTCAGCTTCTTATTAAATCAAATCCCGGGGAAGTTGTGAAACCTGGTACGTAAATGATTCACATGTAATCCTTTCAGGTCTCTATTTATGTGATTATTAACTTTTGTAATGTTATGTTCATTGGTCTATAACGCAGATTCATACAAGGCTATTAATGACGAGGGGATGCCCATGTACCAGAGGCCATTCATGAAGGGGAAGCTTTATCTTCACTTCACTGTGGAATTCCCAGATTTTCTAAATCCTGATCAGGTTAAGGCTTTGGAAGCCGTTCTGCCCCCAAAGCAGCCTTCACAGTTAACAGACATGGAGCTGGACGAATGTGAGGAGACCACACTTCATGATGTCAATATGGATGAGGAGTCTAGGAGGAGGCAACAACAAGCTGCTCAGGAAGCATATGAGGAGGATGATGATATGCCTGGTGGTGCACAGAGGGTACAGTGCGCCCAACAGTAGTGACTTGTGCGGAAGGAATGTAGAATCTGAATTGATGAAAAATGAATGATGATGAAACTGATGATGATGATACTGTTTTGATGTTCCGTAACTGTAGCGTGGACTATGGACTAAAGATGAGTAGCATGTTAGTAGCTGTTGATTGTGAGGAAGTGAAACAGTAATATGTGGAAAGGATAATTTTCGTTTTGCATCCTAAATACTTCGCTTTATTGTTTATTTTAAGTATTTCTGTTTCAGTTATTCAATTTTATTATCATTTCTTGTATGTGACTGTTTTAAGAAACTTGGCTAAGACCTTTCTATAAGATGCAAGAGACCCAGAATGGGGATAACCTTATTATTCTCACACAGATAGAATGAAGTTCCTATGTATGAGTTTTTGCCAGGATTAGGAAGAGTTTTTCAATTGTATGTTTTTTGGGTTTATATAGTTGGATGTATGGTGGGTGGATGTACCATAGGTCTTCTCCGGCAGAATTTCAAAAGAGACGGAGGATTGCCAAGCCGGAATCTCGTAACCAGCTTTTCTATTTGAAATATCTTAAATTTTGACTAAAAGATTAATCAAGTAAATCTTTGTAATTATCAGTTTAATCTTGATTTATGTATACCTTTTTCAGTGAAAATCAAACGTCCCAAGTCAATTTACATCTGACTTATCGGAGCATTCATATTCATTACTTTAATCAGGAATGATATAGGTTGTTTTTCTAAACGTGATAGGCTAACTGAAAAACAACTGTCTTTAGTTTGGATACTAAACTCGTTCGTCTCATATAGTATTTTTTATATGTTTGGATCTCTAGAATATCATAATAACTTCTTGTCCATTTCCCAGATTTTGCTTAATTGGATGTTTTCTTATGTATAATCGTGTTTTTTTTATTAGTGCTATACTAGAAGACGATAAATCGAACCAAAGGGGTTATGTGTTTTGAGTCGAACAAATGATTTAATTATTTATTAAATGAAAATAAAGTTTTTTAGTTTACAAAAATTAAAATGAAGCTTGAAAGTTGCAGATAAACTATATCATGTTTATAGATTTAAGTAAACTCCTTTAAATGTGTTTTTTGTTGGTACAAAGAAGGTTAACAAACAATTTAGATGTAGCCTATTAGAAATGAAGGGGACCCAAATCCTAAAACTGAAATCTGCCCCCGTTATATTTGTATTTTATTAAACGACCACCCATGCATTGCACGCGGTGCGTAGTTTATTTTAATTTATAGCTCTTACGCTTCAATAATGAACAGAAAATACTACAAAATTAAATAATATTTTCATAGATTTAAATGAAAGATACACCAACTCTATAAACAAAACAATACGCTTATTTTTAAATTTACATCATGCTGATATCATTAATGTGTTTATTATTTACGCCGGATCTTAAGGGGATTACTTAGAAAGATTCTACCTAAGCAACTTTTATGTGTATTTTAATAAAATATTAATGTTATGAAAAAATGACTTTTGTAATTTTTTTTTTCTAGATTAGAGAAAGAGAAATGAAGTTTTGGTTAAGAAGTTAATTGAAACATAGTGGTAGTGTAAAAATATTTTATTATAATCATAAAAGTTCATATCTAACTTTTAGTTCATGTGATGTAACTATATTACTAGACATATATGTAATGTTATTTTAAAAATTCTCATTTAAATGAAGATCGATCAAGCTATCCATTATTTTATCCATTATATTATGTCAAAAGCCTTTGACTTAATGCATGAATTGATATTTTAATATTTATAATTTATAATGCAAGAAACATATCACTTTAAAAATTAGGATTAAGTATGTTTTTGTCCTGAAAATAACAATTAATTATTCTTCAAAATTTTGATCTAAATTTATTTCTCAACTTTAGAGATGTCTGAAATTAGTTATTTTAGTCAAATTTTATTAAGTTTATTAGACGTTTTGAACACGTTGTTTAACTAATATAGAAGCAAAACATGTCACAAATGTTATAATGAAATGCATTTGACTAAAAGTTAAGAAACAAAAAACATATTTAATTTTAAAAAAATATATCTAGTAAACTTTTCGGTAGTTCATAATATAAAAAATATATAATCATATGAAGAAATTAAATATTAGAAGAAGTTATAGATATTAAATGTTTAATTAGTTGGATGGTACACATTTTTGTTCAGATATGTTAGTTTGATATCTATTTTTAAGAAAGTGTTAATCGAGTCTCAATTTTTGAAGAAATGTCTTGATTAGATTCTTTTCAAAATAAAAAAATTATTAACACCGTTAACTTTATTCATGATTTTTACTACTAAATTTTAATATAAATATCAATATTTAATTTCAATACCGTTAACCGCATTAATATTTTTTTTTATCTAGAAAAGACGTAATTGAAACATTTTTTTTTATAAAATTGAGATCCAATTGATACATTTTTAGAAACAGATATTCAAACAAAAATGATACACATGTCTGAGGTTAATTATATAAAGTAGAATAGTAGAATTCTTATATCGTAGAATCATCAATACTAAGAGGACATAATTTTTTTGGTATAATTTCTTTAATAATTTCATACTTCTTACTCTTAAACTGTTTTTTTTAACAAAAACTATGGTGCTAAATGTTATTTTCATTTTGGTAACTGAAAAAACAAAAATAGCCACACACGCTCATGTGCTTCCACGGTTATATTTAACGTTGAATCCGTTGGTTCACATTGTGGGAGCCACTAATTTTGTTTAATACCTAAGCAAAACCTTGTGTTTATCAGTACATCTCTTCCTTCCTAATTCTCACTCTCTCTTCGTTTATTTGTTCCTTCTTCACCCTTGTGCTTGCACTGAGCCATGGAGTTTCACTCTCTTCCCAAACTCTACCTTCTATTTTCCTTATCCATTCTCTTCCTTTCGCCCTTTCAAGCACAAGCTGCAACTAAAGTCACTTACTGCGGTACTTCATCACTCTCTCTTTGGGTGTTGACTTTTTATTCTTATCATTTTGGTTTGATCCGATCAGTTCAAGATAAGAGTAGAAATTTAGATTTACTTCTTTGTGTTCTAATGTTTGACTACTTCTGTTTGTTGATATTAACTTTTCATCTGCATAGTGGGTTTTTTCTACTCCCTTTCCCACACCCTCCATTTGGTCCTGCAAATTTCAAGGATTTATATGAAAAAAACAATCTTTTTATTGTTTGGGTTTTTGATTTGGTTTCTGTTTGAAATTGGAACCTGTTATTTTGGACCAAAAAACACTGTAGGAATTAGGTTGAGATTGAGATTTATTGAAGACAACGAAATCATGAAAGTGGCTGGCTCCTTAAGACTATCTCCTCCTATGTGTGTGTTTAAGAGGGTTGATCAACGATAAACACTGTTACTTAAATTTTTATAGCATCCAAGCATATGAGTTGGCGTCGACTATACTAGCGCAATTGATTGTATAGAAATGTTGCTTAAAAATTAGGAGAAAAAGAAAAACTATTGAGGAGAAAATTATCGATCAACAAGACAGAAGGTGCAATGAAAACTAAACCATTTGAATGCTGAAACTCAGGAAATAGAACTTTGATCCCCAAAAAAAAAATGATTAAAAGGAATCAATATTAGGACCCGCAAAACTAGATTAAAGAAAGACTATAGCAACTTTACTATTGGCATGAATTTCACACTGAATAGTGTTTTAATCTGTATGATATTTCAAGATCCATAAAATTAAGCTAAACATTTCATTTAAGCAACCATGCACTTTGGATGCTTGGCGAGACCTATGAAAAATTGTCATTTTTAATAAATTTTAGTGTATATTAAACCGTGCTTTAGTGTGAGCAAGTATTGCTAATATTTCTCTTTATATGAATTTTTGTGAACGTGTACTGTGTGTGATGTCATGTAGTGCTGGCAGCTTATCTGTGTTTATGGTTTGTTCAGATTGTTTAAATCATGGTTTATCTTCTTTACATCTATTTTTCCGCTGAAAAAAATCCTTGCAGATAAGAAGGCAAACTATCCTGTGAAGGTGTCTGGAGTTGATATATCACCAGACCCTGTGAGGAGTGGCCAACCGGCTACCTTTAAGATCTATGCTACTTCAGGTAATACCCCCTCCTGTCTTCTTATTTATCTAGTTTTGTAGATTTTAAATCATTCCATCAAATTTTATTTTATCTGCATGGTAGTACATTACATACATTTCAATGTTGTTTTTAAATTTTATGTGCAAGCAAAATAATTTGTCCAGACGCCTGTTATTTGCAAATGATTCAGAAGCTATCATTTATATTTTTGGTTCAACTTTCTTTGCTCCTTATCTTACAGTGTCACTTGTCTATTTTAACAAATTATAAGTGAGGTTTCTGTCTATCCTTCATGCAGGTAAACCTATTCTTGGTGGAGATGTAGAAATTGGAGTTTCATACGTTGGGGTGCCTGTCCATACAGAAAACATTGATCTTTGTAAAGAAGTAAAATGCCCTGTTTCTAATGGCAATTTTGTGATTTCACACACCCAAACATTGCCCATAATTACTCCACCGGTTAGTTTCATTTTATCACTATCTTACCAATGCCGATGACTTTGGGTGTGTTTTGAATCAATTCTCTAATGTAGAAAGAAGAATTAGTTGCTTCTGTGAATTTTTTATTTTTTAATTAATTTTGGAAACCAAACACGTACTGATTCTGTGTTAGAAAATCAATTATAATCAATTCTACATCAATTTGACGTAGAACCAAACACGCACTTTGTAAAAATATAATCCTATCAGGAAATATAGCTTCCTTTGATTCTGGTGCTAATTTTTTTATTGTTGGGCATTTACATATTTGCACTTGGTGTGTATTCCACCGTCTTCTCTTTTATAGGTTTGTAAATTAAAAATTATTGCAATTTAAAGTTTGCTATGATCAAGAGTAATTAAATTTATCCCATTAGAATGTGAAATGTCTTGCAGTGTTACTTCCTGGAGATCCTCCTCACATGCAGTACTTGTACACATGATTTTCTTTTTCTTTTGAAAAGTGGGTTTATTGTGGAACTTCAAACTAGCATTGTTTTCACGTAACAAGTTTTCCTTTATCCAAATGCACTTTTCAAAGTTGTCTTGTACTCTCTCTGTGACATCACGAATCACCGAATTGTGAAGTCACAGATCATTTTGCTACCAGTGAACATGCATAGAAGTGATCATTGAAATGCTATTTTTATCTGTGATGGTCATAGAAACTCAGTTAACAAACCTATGTAACAGATTGAATTGAATCAATAGTTATTCTGCTTGTCTAGATCAGCAGTCTCTGTTGGCTAAAAATGTTTAAAGCACGATCCATGATATCAAATGTCTGTTACAATACATGTATAAGGTGGTCAATGCTCTATGGTAGTTGATATTAGGCAGTGGTAAGCACGTGTAACAGAGATGAGATGGTTAGACACGAGGAAAGATAAAATAGGAACAGATGTATATGGAGAATGTTGAAGTATCTCCTATTGATAAGATTATGTTTGGACATATGGGAAGAACAACATAAGCTCTAGCAAGAAATGTTTATCAAGTGGAATATAATGTTGAGAAAGATGGAGAGAGAAAAACGAGAATTATTATTATGATCAAAGGCTTACAGAAACAGAGAAAGGGAAAGCAATATATAGCCATGCATGCAGGGGCAACTGCATGAGCCATGCATGTAGGTCTAACTATATTAGAAGAAATAGAAACTAACAATACAAGAGGGTACAAGTGGTATGTTAACACCCCCCCTTTAACTTAGGGTGGTTGACGAAGATTAAACACCCTTGTTAGAACATCTGCAATTTGGAGACGTCTAGGAATATGACGAACCATAAGTTCATTTTTCTGTACTTTTTCCCTGACATAATGGAGATCAAGTTCAAAGTGTTTTGTGCGAGAGTGCATAATAGGTTTAGCTGTGAGAAGAATGGCACCAAGGTTACTGGAATGAATAACGGGTTTTTGAGGATGAAATGCGAAGCTCACAAGCAAAGAGAGAATCCAGAAGATTTCAGTGAAATTCGGCTTTGGTGCTACTTTGTGACACCGCCTTTTGTTTCTTTGAAGTCTACATGATAAGGTTAAAACCAAGAAATATGCAGTAGCTGTGATGGATTTACGATCATTAGGATCTGAGCTCCAATCTGTATCAGTGAAGGTATGAAGAGAAAAGGGAAAGCTGGGTGTGATGCGAATGCCATGAGTTGATGTTCCTGCAACGTAGGTAAGATTCGTTTGACAGCGTGCCAGTGATGAAGCTGAGGATTTTGCATGTACTGACAAACTTTATTAACTGAGTATGCAATATCTGGTCTTGTGAAGATGAGGAATTGAAGGGACAACGATTTGACGATACAATGTTCGATCGGTAAAGGCTGTAGAACCATCAACAGTTAATCTAAGAGAGGAGATCATCGGCGTATGTTGAGGTTTGGCTTCAACCATTTGTGCTTTGTGTAGAATTTGGTTGATGTATTTAGTTTGAGTAAGCTGAAGGGCACCATCAGAAGACCTGGTTGCTTCAAGAACCAAAAAATAGTGAAGAACCCCGAGATTTTTGAGGGAGAAAGTTTGATTGAGAGTGGTAATGAAACTCTGAATAGCATGTTTGGAAGAGCCTATCACAAGAATATCATCTACGTAGATTAACACAATAAAATGGATTTATCAATAAATTGAGTGAAGAGTGAAGGGTGAGAAATCTGAAATACCGAAGATCGATGATAATAAAGAACTGAGTTCTCCTGTTGTGGATAAAGAGCTTCCAAGCCCCTCTGCTATATTGTTCTTGCCTACTAAAAGTTTAAATGCCTCTTAGAAGGAACTTTAGACGGAAGTATGAACATCCAATGACTTAATATAAACAAGACAAAGGCCAAATTTTCAGTAACACTCTTTATAGGAAAAGTATTTTCTAACGGTTTTTTTTTCTGAAGCTTCATTCAGCATTCCTTTATAACTTTTGGTCGAATTATCTGTTAACAGACCTCTTGTACCCTCTTGTATAGTTAGTAGTTTATGTTTCTTCTCATGCAGTTACACCTGCATGCATGACTATATATTGCTTTTCCTTTCTCTGTTTTTGTAAGCCTTTGATCATAATAATAATTATCGCTTTTCTCTCACCATCTTTCTCAACATGGTATCCAGAGCTTAACAATCTCACCATGACCTCTGCAAACTCTGAAGTCACTATGCCCCTCCCAGCTCTTCCATCCCACCTTCCTTCATGCCCCATACTTTTTTCACCCCATTAGTCTCAAACTAGATGAAGAAAACTTCTTTGTCTGGCAACAACAAGTGCTAGCCACAATTAAAGGCTTGAAATTCTTGAAATTCCTTGATGGGTCCACTGTACCTCCGAAATATCTCACTGAAACCGATGCCTGAAGGGTCAGATTTGACTCAATTGTTATTCACGTGCAAACCTTTCTAATCTTCTAGGCATATAAGGCTTTCTTAGGCAGAAGGTGAATAGAATAGATTGAAGGTACAAGGATGGATGGGCACATTTATGCATCGGTGGATAGATGTAACAGAATATCAGAAGGGAGGTAGTTTCCTGCTAAAGGTAGCTAGAAGGAAGTGGAAGATGAAAATGGTAAACTTAGAGCGGGTGCTGGAATGTTTACCTTTTCGAAATGTCAACTGTTGTGGTCTCTTTCAACATAACAATACCTATCTCGGAGGGACTTGGGGATGAAGTGTGCATTCGACATGGTGTGTCACTATGTCTAAATATAAGAAAATTGTGATGAAATTTGGATTCAGGGAGAACAACTCCGAGAATCTCCACAACCAGAAGCAGGGAAACTAGAATTAAGAATGGTATCCTTTGCCAATGGAAAGAAAGAGAAAGCAGAGATAAAATTTTAGGGAGAGAAGTATGTTATTTTTGTCTGATTACTTTTTCATTTAGCCTACTAGGCCAAACCAAATTAGCCAGTTAAAGCAATATCCGGAAAAGAGATTTTAACAAATCACTCCACTGTCTAGTGCTACACAAGCAACCCAAAAAAACAATAATTCATGCAATAGAAAACAAAGCTGATCACAAAACAGAAAAACAAGAAGTTATTTAGGTCAAACCACAAGATAAAAGGACAACGTTATAGCTTTGTAACTACTGTAACAAAAAAACACAGCTGAATGTGAACTGTGAGTACCCATCTCCCTCAAAAGACAATTTTTGTTTCATTTGATGCTTGATCTCAGCACTCAGGGTAATAGACATTGATAAGGTGATAATTAGCACCTATTGTCACGTACTGTGCTGAAGTTTTGGTTGGGTCCTAAGGCAAAGAGTAATGAAGTGCTAAAATTTTCTTGAACTCTGTCTTCTTGGTTAAATCATCCTTGTCTTGGACAGCAAAATTCTGTTGAGTTAAAACTTTTGTTTTCTTTAAACCTCACATTACTGAGCTCATTTTTCCCTGACTTTGTTCGTTCTGCAGGGACCTTACGCTCTGAAGATGACACTGAAGAATGATCGGGACGAGTTGTTAACTTGCATTAAGTTTAATTTTAAGATCGTTATTGGATCTTTGGTGTCTGATATGTGAAGTGTCCTTTGTATGATTGATCTGGCGAACTTCTCTGCTTCATTGTCAAGTGTTTTCATTGTAAGTTGTACCGTGTATCACCTTTCACCAGTCAGAATCATGTAAGGCTAAAATTCAGTGATGTCAAAGTCATGTCAATGACTTTGGACATGTGATGCTATGTAAGGTTAATGACTGAAAATAATGTTTCTGTTTAGATTTAATTCAATTTTATTAAGTTGTCTAATGAGATGTTGTCTCTTACATTGTGTTTTCGTAAGGCATAGAAAAAAAATATACTAAATTATCTTATCAATACTAAATTATTCAATAAATAGTTGTATAAAAAATAATATTTATTTTTTTGTTTTAGCCATCTATAATACAGCGGTAATGAAGGGAGTAACTTGTATTTCTACCTGTTTTTCAATTAATCTAGTGTTGGAATAATATATTCTCTTAGAAATCTCATTTTGTATTCTTACTTAAATTTTAAAAATTTACTACTATTTTTTCTTTAATTTTCTCTCTTGTTTATATTAGAACATTGTTCATATATTATTATTTTTTGTATATAAGTTTATTATTAACATGTTTCTTTCCTTTGATTATATCAAGTGTTGGTTTAAGCACTAACATGAAATCTTATTTAGAAAACACGAGTTTAATTTTATCATATCAACATCATGTTAATTATTTTGAGCTTTTAAGTTTATTATAATTATTAAGTAAATTTAGAAAGCAAATTATTAAGCAATATCATACTTAAATAATTACACAAAAAGATAGGGTAGTATAAATTAAAATTAGCACACATCAATGTACGATCAAAAGTACTATAAAAATGTCAAATTTACATTTTAAAAAAATCAAACACGCTAGTTATATAAGAAATTTATCAATAAAATAATATTTTATTGATTAAACTGATTTCATGAAATAAAAATTCAAAACGTATATATCTTTTCCTTTAATTTTCATCATGTGGATTAAATGACTTTTTATTCTTTATAAATTTTTGAATTTTACATATACTTCTCAGTAAAAATATCGTCCGTTTTGGTTTTTGAATTAACTTTTAATTTTGATCTGTAGGTTAGATAATTTTTTTTTTTTAGAATTTGAATCTCCTATTTCTGTTAGCGTGTAGAATCTATAAAGATTATTAACATGCATGAGGTTTTTTTCTGGAATCCTTTGTTCTTTTTGGATGAAGTTGATTAATTTATGGTCCAACAAAAAGAACTTTAAAAAATACATGTACTAATTATATTCATACACCCCC
>Ga0214542_1004721_pt1 | contig 26718 bp, 12 predicted proteins | sample CNSS1metaG_FD_160096 | JGI IMG/M metagenome (GOLD analysis project Ga0214542, IMG submission 160096) | Root nodule microbial communities from cowpea collected in UCLA plant growth center, Los Angeles, California, USA - CNSS1 | ecosystem: Host-associated > Plants > Roots > Nodule | place: USA...
TATATATATATATATAAAAACTTACATCATAAAAGCATTTTTCTAAAAGAAGCTTAGGGTCACGTATTTCAATGGATTTAGTTTCTTTGATCTGTAGTTCTTCCCTCTACCTAAAACCCTATAATTTCAACAAATGCTTTTAAAATATAAATTTATGTCAACAATGTAAGTGATCTTTGACCCTTAAAGTGATTAAACGACAATCCCAAATAAAAAAAATGACACAAAAGAATTTAACTATTTCTTGCAGTAAGAAAGTGTAATTAAGAAGGCATTTTTTGCAGAAATTAATAAAAAGAACTTGTTATCCAAGCCAAACTTTAAAAAAACTGCTTACTAAAAAAATGCAGAACTATCAAAACTAGCTTTTGGCATATCTCAAATAAACACAAAATAAAAGACCTTTCTCTGTAGCAGGATGTTGGACGACCACATGCATTGTCGTAACTGTATCAGGAGTATCACATAATGGGCTCTGGCATTCACCAACTGTTCTGTTGTTCTCCAATATTTTTCCTGCACTGATCAACTTCACATCTTTTATGGTCCTTGGCCCATTCTCCTTGTCTTCAAAACAAAAACACAAACTTACGAATCTCATTTGTCACAAAACACACGGCAAAATTTTAGCATGAAGCTCACACTATGACCAACATCAGAATTCACCACAGAATCTACTTAAAGATAGAAGTTTTAGTCTTGCTAACTTTGAAATACAACTATTGGAAAATGTCATTTTAGTTATATCTTATAGTATGCCAGAAATTTGTGGCGAACCATAGAAAATGGTACCTTGATTCTCAGTATAAGGACATAAATACTATGCTTACACACACCTATCCATAAACAATGAACAATTGCGTGGACTCTAAGCTACAAACATCCTCTTGAAAAATTACTAAGCAATAAAGAAAACCTAAAATTTAGAAACTTTCAGTTTAAAGAAATAGCAAAACCATTAGACACATAATATCTCCTTGTAACTACACGGCTAACAATTGGTAGGCATCAATCCTCCTGAACAAGTCAAACAGTATACACTAAGGGATGGGAGAAGAAATTATGGTTTAAGAAATAAACTACTAAACTAGGGACCTACACTCAAGCTGGGAGGGAATGTCCACCTATTCAGAGTCTACCGAACCCCTAATGAAGCTAGTTCACGCGTTTGCCGAGTGATACTCCTTGTTATGAACCAAAAAAAGGGACTTATACCAAGACTACCCACATTTTCGATTTAAGGTTGTTAAAGAGGTCTTATCACTTTAGATACTTTCACAATTTATAAACTCCCAAAAGAGCCTTCATATGAAAAAAAAAAGCGTTTGTTTAATGTTAGTAAAGTCTTCTAAAGGAATTGACCAACATTGACGCATTAAACATAAGTATGCACATACACTGGACGGCATATCTTCGACTAATGTTAAAAGTAACTGTATTACACTAAATGGAAAATATTTGTATTCATATAGCTAATTTTCTTATCTCATCAAAAGAATGAAATATTTCAATTGCTCTTCATCATTTTGGAAACGGAAAATAGTGACCACTTCTGCACTCACTCAAGAGGTGATAGTTATATGGTAAAAGGAATTTATAAATTATTCAACCAGTGTATGTCTTCTAAAATAAGAGTTCGTCCAGCCCAAGAGCCTCAACTGCGGTGACATCAGGTTCCTAAGGGACTACTTCTTCCTGTTAACAATATTCCTAAGGTCACTTTGTACCTATTTCAGCCCACTATCCTTGCCCATACCAGGTCTTAGAACTTTTTTTGTAACCAAAATAATAAAACCCACATAAATATTCCTGCAACCTCAATCGCCATGTTTTCCAATCCACCCAACCCAGAAGTCTCTTAATTTATAGCACAGAGTTTCCTCACAGCACCAGAACAATACTACTTCTTCTCAGTTCTAACATGGTAATTTAGCTATTAAACCAGAAGACCAAAAAGCGAAACAAAAAAGAAAAAAACAACAGTAACACAAGTAACCTTTTGGCCACTGAGCAAGAACACTCTCCTTTAATGTTGCAATACTGGTAGCTGCAGGAAAACTTTTGGGGCCAATATCAGAGCCATCAGTCAACCGAAACTTGATCTCAAACTGATCTTGATTCCCAGCCATGTTCGGAGATCCAACGAACTCGCGTAGTTAAAAGAAATATTACAGCTTCAGTTTTACGTCAAATATTACGAAAATAGGTTTTCCACTGAATCAATTCGTTCAGCTAAGTTTCATCAGTGAAAAACAGGATTTCATTCAAAGCCAATCTTGTGAGGTCTGCAAAGTTCAGACACAAAAGAAAAGGTTGAGTTAGAGCCCTGTCAAGCACGCATCCATACTCACTAAACATGCAGAATCTGGCGTGGGAATCTAGATATATCAGGGAAAAGTTTGGAGCGGTCTGAAAAATTCTTATGGAAAAAATCGTTTAATAAGAATATGAACGAAGAAATAGTGAATAACTGAGGTGGATACATCTTCTCACAAAATAAAAAGAAATTACAAAAAAAAAAAAAAAGGTAATGAAATGATTGAAATCCAACATCATAACATAATTCAACACACTGTCGCCAGCCAACAAAAAGAGAATCTCAAACAGCTATATCAAAAAGAGATCCAATCTTGAAATGGGTACGCATCAAACAAGAAAAAAATCTCGAATTTTCAACTGGGTCACCTGCAAAACAAGCAAGGATTGAGAAAAGGAAAATAAAATAACAGATTATGGAAAAACCTGAGTTTTTGTTGATGTGGGGTTTCTTAGATGGGTATGTGCGTCACTGATCTGAGGGGTGAATTGGCTTTTCACTTTTGGGAAAACCCAAATGGAAGACGAAGAACAAGAAGAAGAAAAAGGGAAAGTGGATGCTTTATTTTGTTTTGGTTGGTTAGTGTTTTCGAGAGCAATAATAATAATAATAATAAATAATAATAATAATAATAATAATAATAATAATAATAAATGGAGAAAGGGAAGAAAAATATGAAGGTAACAAGGAAAGAGGCTTCTTCGGAATTTTCAAAGTCATTCAATTCTTTGGTTTGGTCAATCGCTCCTTTCTTTCTTTCTTTGCTTTTCCCACTTCACAATAGCCTCCCAAAGCTGTGGAAAATGAAAATGCAGAAATGGTCATGATGTAACATATCATATAAAATTATTTTTTTTATAATACTTGTTATATATATATATATATATATATATATATATATATATATATATATATATATATATGTGTGTGTGTGTGTGTATCCAAACATTGATTTAGTACTCTAGTGTGTAAGGTTCAATTAGTTTTTTTTAGATTAAAAAAATTACAATCAAGGTGCTTTCAAGAGACATTTTGAAAAATAATGGTTAATAGTAACATAAAGTAGTATAAATATAGAATTTAGTTTAAATATTCCTACATTACAATGGTTTTTTATACTATAATTGTTGTATAAGAAGTACTTAAATTGTCACGTGCGTATATCATGATTTGCAATTAAACAAAATAATACACACAAAAATTATGACTGCGATAAACAAAAATTGAAGTTGTAAAATATATATAATTCTATACACAGTAGTACTAATACTAAAAGGTCTTACTATATTCAAATCCATTCTTATAGGTTAAAGACCAAGTCCTTTGGTTACGGGTCCGACAAAATAAAAATAAAAATAAAAAAGTAACATAATAAATGGTCTTTCACTTCCTATAAAAGAAAAAATATTATTGGATTTTTATAACTAAAGAAATGTTAATAATTAAATTCGTAAAAGTGGTTTATATCTTTAAGCAATTGAATCGGGTTTGAAATGTAGTGATACCACATTATGAAATAAAGTGTGGAAAGGAAAATATCATGGTTATGAACAATCAATTATTTTTCTTTCAAAAGAATAGTCGATGGTTAGAAAACAAAAACAACTAATAATTCATTTGCTGAAAGTCATGAAAAAATTTCATTTTTATTTCATGATTTTACCTTTTAAATTAATAGATTTGGCTAGAATTTTAGTTTATAATAATAAAATTGTTTTAATTTTTTATATTTGATTTACTTTGAGAAAAAATCATCAAAAAGATATTGATATCAAATAAGACATAAAAAGTTGACACTATCTTAAATTCAAAATATTTAAACAATAACTTTATGAGTTTTTTTATTTATTTAATTTTCTTTCTCTTTATTGTTTATTATTATTATAAAGAATAAAAATAATATGGTAGATATCGATAAAGTTGTGGTCCATCTCTTGCATGGTATAAAGTTGTAATATATAGTAATAGTAATAATAATGGTTATTTCCTTTCTCTTTCATGGCTAAAGAATCTTTCATAGTGTTTCACGTAAGATTTTGGGTGAATTGACACTTGTTAAAAACAGAGACACAACTAAGTGACGCTTCTTAAATTTCAATCATTCACACAAAAATTGTCGATTATTTGACAAAGCTTAGATAAAGAGAACGCAGAAAGAGGCCTATTTGTGGGTCCATAATATTTTGTTGGAAAACTCGTAAAAGATAATATCTTGCATGCAATTTGAAGGCACCACACTACGGCCAAATTTTGCAGAGAGAGGGATGAAGAAGGCTTTAACATTAAAATAGTTCTAATTGAAAATCATGTCATCATCAACTTACCAAATTCCTCCAACATCATTCTTCTCTTATTTTACATATTAACTAGGGTTAGTTACTTTTACTTATGGATTGTTTAAATATCCATATCTTTTATAAAAATAATATACTTTCTGAATCAAACAAAGCGAAAAATATATAATTTTAATGATATGTAATATGCTTTAGCTGGTTGACAAATTTCTCTAACCACAATTACTATCATGATAGAAAAGTTTATTAATGGTCTGTCTCCAAAATCCGTTGCATGTGAGTAATGTTATCACTTATAAATGCATTGTTACAATTGTAAAAAATAAATTAATAAAAATCTCAAGAGATTACAGCAAATAAAAAGTTAAGTGTTTCCTAAAATAGAAAACTACAAAATAAGTGATAACTTGATAAGAGAAAAATATTTAGACACAAATTTAAATATTCTTTCATTTTCTAAAGTATAACTAAAATTTTGCTTTCATAATTTGTAAACTAAAAGTTAGCAGTCCAAAATGGTCGGTGTTTATAAAAGTAAATACTAAAGGTCAATGTTTAAAATTAAAATTTTAATTTCAATTCCAGATCAGTATTAAAAACAACTAAATTTGAGTACGATTATGATCCGGCATTGCAAGGATACAGAAGGGAGAAAAATGAATTTTCTGCACATTTCCAATGTCTCGTAATAGTACATAATGAATAACAATATATATTATATATCCTACAAACAGTTCCCCAATTCAATGAACCCGTAACGAAGCAATCTCCATGAACTACTCCTAGAATTCACCATCATGATATCAAATCAAAGCAGGTGAAGGTAAAAATTGGCACTAACAAAAATTAAGAAACTAAAAAATGAAGGGTAAAATGCTGCTCTAGAGGGGGGAACCTCGCAATTTACTGCCCTAGCACTTGTGTTCTCAACACCAACTAGATTGATGAAACATGCCTGATTTTTTTATCTCCAGCATCCAGTTTATTCTCCAACAATCAACTATGGAATCTTTGATATATTTGTCCCATAGAAGACCAATAATAGTATATCCTTTCACAAACCAAAAATAGAGGATGTGTTTCTATGTCAAAACTCAAGGACCCAAATGATTCTTTAAGGCCGTGCAGTGACGGTGGTGTCGGATGTAAAAATGTAGGGAATGGAAGCAAATCCACCCAGTGTTTTTTATCACTTTGGCCCTCTCAACCAATTTTATATTTGCCTTGTCAAATTCTTCTTGAAGAAAATTTCAAGCTGCAAAAATTTAGATGAAACCTGTATTACTCGTCCCTTTCATATTCAATGTTGTACAAAACATTGCGCTCCTTGCTGGCAGACTATGATTCCAGGATATGACAGTTCCTCAAAAAATCATTAGAATAATTGACATATTTGGTCCAAAATGGCCGAAGATGTTCAAACCCAATTTGCAACCAAGGTTTTGACTGACCATTGTAGTGAATAACAGCAGCCTTTTTCACACTCTCAATATTGGTATTGTTCTGATAACCCAATCCAAGCATGTGCCATGAGGGATCAATTGGGTGAACAAGACCTTTAAATGCAATCAAAGCAGGAGGCAGCGTTCCAAGCTTCCACATTGTCAGGTTTGACTTCAGATTCTGCCATAGTGAAGTTGTCAATAATATATTCTTTGGTAACAGAAATATTCTAAAACTCAACGCCCAAGAACCAAATGCCCAAGAACTCCCAATCCCCAGCCCCCTCTTTCAGCTTCACTAGGGGGTTCAATAAGAAGAACAAAAACAGAAGGAAACAAAAGGTCACCTTATTAAGCATACAGATATTTAAGCCATTCAGTCAGTTGCCACGCAACCTTAATTTATAATAATGCGAGGATTTTGTATGAACCTCAACTTATAGAAAATCAAAGAATAATTTGATGTTTTGAAAAACTAAAATTATATTAGTCAGAATCTATTTGGAATTTTACCTCTTTCAGCCAAGAATGGTATGTCTCTCTTATATTAGTTCTTCTCCATGCACGCAGATCAAAGATATTCATTCCATAAGCCCATGCACACTCATCAGGATCCAAATTCCTTGCAATTAGGGGATGAGAAAAATTGAAGTAGTTCCTAAAATGCTTAGACATGACCCAGTCGTCCTCACCTCTGCAAGTTTCCACAGCTCCATTAACTTTTCCTTCCAGGTCAATTTCCCAAAGTGGAGACAAGTCACGTTGAATTACCACATCATCATCCAAAAACACCACCTTGTCAAGGTTTGGGAAAAGCTGTTTGACACACAAGACTAACATAATCAGCACAAATATATCAAACTGAATACAATTTATGTTCAAAAGAGAATTATTGCAATAACAAGAATATTTTCCGATTGTTAATATTAGTATTACTAAAAAATAAAGGGTCAAACATGCTTTTCGTCTCCAAACTATCATAAAATATTGTTTCGTCCCTAAACTAAATTATATTGTATTTAGTCCATGTACTTTACGAAAATCAATGTAAAACACTTTTACAACAAACATGTCAAGTGTTTCTCATGTGACAAACTGTGTTCCATAGTGAACTGAAATATAACCTTCACATGTTTTCTGGAAAATATGTTTTACATTGACTTTTGCAAAGTACAGGGATTGAATCCTTTATAATTTAGTTTAGGGACTAAACAAAATTTTTCATAAAAGTTTAGGGACAAAAAACATATTTAACTCAAATAAATAGCAATCTTAGCTATAATTGGAGCATAAGTTCTGAATACTGATGAAGGCAACACAACGCAAAAACAATTAAAGTTAATAATTATCTATTTGAACAAACATCAACCGAAGGGGAGAGAGGGGAACATTCCACTATGATAGGGACTTGGGAATCATAAGATGCCTGGTCTCATATCAAGTAGTATGGGATGCTTGGTGAAATATTTAAGTGTTTGGAATTACACCGCTGACATCTAGCTTTTAGAGGTGAGTTCTGTGTTTGGGTGCTTATTAACAGGTACCGAAGTCTGTTGTTAATGTCTTAAAAAAGGTTACCCATGGACGGAGGCTTTCGATCCATGGAAGGTTTTTTGACTTATGAGAAAGTTGAATGAAGTGTTGTTGTAGACCGTAAGCCGCCAAGACTTCCACTTTTAAAGACTATGCTATGATAGGGACTTGGGTATTATGGTCTTGCATAAACCACTATGGGATGTTCAGCACAGTACTTAAGAGCTTGGTTCTTCCCCATTAACAATTAGCTTTTAGAGGTGAGTTCCCCATGTGTTCGTCACTCTATTCATAGCACTGAAAAATAGAGAAATTGTACAATTTGCAAGGATATCTTGAATCTTAAATAAAAAGGGACACAACGCAACTTCCAAAGGTTTCCCTTTTACAGTTAAGCCAATATTCAGATCTCCAATACTAACAACTAAGAATGACCTCTCTTCTGCACTTTTCCCCTCTATTGAAGCTAAGGCTTTGATACTGCCCCTTTCAACTATTTAACCACCTAAAAGTTTTAACTGTAATATTCCATATAATTGCTTTGTCTCACTTCAGTTGGCTTTCTTTTATTTTTTGTTCATCTCCAATCATATTTCATGCTTCATGTTCTATAAATTCCTAGAAGCAACTTAGTCAAAATAGAAAATGTTTGGCTTGAATTAAGTCTGCAAAACATATTCTGTGTTCTAAAATATGGTTTTATGTTCCCTTAAATCACTGTAGTTTGTAAAATATTCAGAGGCATTCAGTGCCCATAGGAACTTTTACCATTACAAATTCAGTTTATAAAAGCACACATAAAAGTACAACGCAGAAATTTACACCAAAATGTTCAGCTTCAGTGATCACTTAATTGTTCATTTATATTTTTAGAGTAATAATTGTCCATTTCTTTATGTTAAGTTCAATTCAACATACAAAATCACATATAAGACCCAAAACTAATAACAAAAGCCAATGAATTGCATTAGGGTAAATTATGGCTTGAAAATTATCATCGGTATATAGTGAGCATACGAGAAAGATAAAGGAAGAAAACAGAAAGAGCATTGTGATGAATGCAATTTACCTCTGGTAAGTATATGCGGAGGTGGTTGAGTAAAGATATGTACTTCGGACTTCTCGCCTGCAATTTAGATGCAAATTTACGTGGACTAGTATCACTGAGATTGGCTCCTGCTAGATGATTCCCATGGTAGTAATTCCTGATCCCGTTTTGATTTTCTACAGCTTCAAGTACTGGGACATTCTCTCTAGTTAACCAGTCAAATTGGTGAATTCCTTTGATTTCAATTACAGCAGGGTTGACTGGATTCAGTGCAAACCATGAGTGCATACCCGCATAAGTTTTTTTATCAGTGATCACATGGAAGACTATTTTCTCTGGTTTCAGAGACGATTGAACAGCTGAAGTAACAACTACTGAAGCAGCCAAGATGTTATCAGTAGACAGAATAAAATGGTGGTGCGAGTTGTCAGAGAGTAAAGGAAGTAACTCTGGAGGAGGCAATTGTTTGCGTGCATGGGCATTTGATGAATATTCATCAGTCAGACGCAAAGACAGACAATGAATCCCTTTAGGGATAGAACTTGCAGCAAAGTGTTTATTCATCAGCTCTGCAAATTTAGACTCTCTGATTTCTCTCTCAAGTTTTTCCATCTGCTCAAGAAGCACAGCATTGTAACAAAGATCAATAAAATCACCATTTATCACAAATTTCAATACAAGGGTAATCTATAGTCTGAAAAGTGCAACTAAGCTATTGCAATATTGAAAATATGGATATACTTGTGCTAAAGTTTCACACATCAACCTTGCCTCTACTCATACAAATTCTCAGGGTCTTAATGGAGATGCATAAACCATCGTTTATGAGTAGTTAACGTTGCAGATTGATGATAATGACACAGTACTAATGAATATTTGTTTTTTGAAAGACTACGGTGATATATAACAGATGAAAAGGAAGAGCCTTCTGCCTGATATAACAAAGACGACAAAAATACTTGAATGAACATGACACTTGAATCACATATTGCTGGGTGGAGGGTGGATGGGAATGGAGGAAAGTAGGTGGGAATGGGTGTTTTAATAGCATTAATTTTGAGGATTTAATTATAGAATTTTAAAACTATATATAAGGATTTAAGGAAAATACATAGATTTTCAGATTAATTTATATTTGAACTGCGATCTTTACCAGAATATTACTAATAAAAATGTTGCAGGTTCAAAGGACACATCAGACTCTTTCCCCCGAATCAATGTTCTGTGCAGGGCTTGCTCGGAAGCAGTTCCACAACTGTTCTTACATAGCTTGATCTACTTCTATTTCTCTTTGATACTCTTTTGCATTTTTCAAATCTAGTTTTAGCATATATCCTTAGAACAATTATATACGATGATCAAGTTCAACAGTTTTGGAAGAAATAACAAGGCTAAAATTGTAATAATGTGCAATATACACAACATTTTAATGAATACGGGTGGAGCATAACTGTAATACCTAAGGATTTTCCTTTTTTGCACATCAACTGATTTGGGATAATATTAGGCAATTGGCTTCCGTTTGGTCTGAAGTACAATATGTTGAGCGATAGGGCATCTGCTCCGTTAATGTTAAGTTTTTCTATTTGTTGTTTTGTGTTTTGCACTTATGTTAAGGATTCATCTTAATTAATTTATTTTTTAAATGCAACATATTGTTATTATTATCTATATACAAGAAAAGTGTAACAACCAAAGAACTTTATCCATCTAATAGTAGCATGATTTGTTTCGAAAACACCTGAGAAAGGTCTCCAACACAAGACACATTACCAGTATAGAAAACAGGATTAACTAATGTGAGACATGTAAGAAGGTGAAAAACTGAAGGTAAGGACAATCATGATTTTATCTATCTTTTGGAATAGAGGTATCATACCAAATTCAGGTAAAATGATAAATGGCATTCATGGTAGATGAAAAGCCGGTGTATCTATAGTAAAAGCAATAAAATAATATTGGTCAAGTATTCTGGACTAACTCCTTTACAACAAATCAACCAAGTTAGCAGAAACATCAACAAAAGCAAGATAAACCTTTCCCCCAGTCAAAAAGTAAATTAACATAAGCATAGTACCTACATAACTCAGAAGCGTCAAATCTCTCCACAGATAAAATGAAACCGTGTTTAGATTTTTCTTTTCCTTTTGTAAATATTACTTGAAGATGAACCAAAAAAAGCAGCCTAATTGTAAAATTTGAGGAAAATCCAAATCACAAACAGTCGGTACTCAGTACAATGCTACCAAACAATACAAAATCAGGTCTAGCAAGACTTCCATCCAATTGACAAAACCAAAGTCATAGACTCGTACATTCAAAATAAATATTCATCCAGAAAAGTCAAGAACTGAATCATTATATTTCTAGACAGAACACAAAATTAAAAATAAAATAAAAATGTATCTTCCTAGTAAGCCATTACACATGAGATTTTAAAATGTTAATAGAATTCAATTTGAGACAAGCTCTTCCTTACACAATATCAATTAACCAAGAAACAGACAACACTTCGTCTTGAACGATTCAAGCAACTTACCATTCCCCTTAGCGTGATCGCAAAAGTTTTTGCATCATACTGATTGTTCTTCATATCAGAAACCAGTTGATCAAAAGAATCTGGCAGCTTTAGATCAGGTGGAATTTCCCCAGCCTTCACTTCGTTAAGAATCTTGTAAAAATCTCTAACTAGTCTCTGCAACATCATTGATTGCATCATAACCACTCAGGTTCAGAAAGCAACTTAAACCAAAACTATATTGGATATGAGATAATAAAAATTGTTTACCCCTGAATCGTCAACCCTACCAAGAAGCCTTGGCCCCAACCGCCTACCTAAGCAATCTGGAGCACAAAATAAGAAATCAATTAATGTTCTAAAACAAGCACATGGTGAGGGTGAGAGATAAAAAAAGGCACAAATAATAAACTTCCAGAACCTATTCCGGATATCCTAAAAAAAGTGCCATACAGCTGATGTTTTGGTAAGACAGAAACAGATAGAGCAAAACTTCTATCATCAACAACATACTGAAAACAGCCGAACCAAGCATTGCTTAGGCAGGGACTTAAAAAATCACACATCGCCCATAATGTTTTTCCCTGACATGTACAACAGCACAAATAGTTATCCAGTCAAGAACAAGAGGAAACTTTTCATTCCTCAAATGCAATACTAAACAGCCCAATGCATTCGGGAACACTTGCCGCAAAAAGCATCTCCATCCCATCACTGATTTTCAAGCTCAAATGAAATCAAGAACCGCCCATACAGAACACTTCAATAACACAGTCACACTTCAAAATTTAGATCCTAAAACAAAAGGATGCATAATTCATTAACACTAGCCAGCAGCTACAAAACTATCAACAGGAAAAACACCTTCAGAAATTGCATTACCTCGAGAAAAGTTTTATTATCTATCTCACTAAGAATCAACTACATGAATCAGAAGCAACCTAAATTTGCCTATACACCAAATACAGATCACTAACAAGAAACAACCGCAAAATAAAGCATCCCACCAGGTGAGGTCGGTCACACGGATCAGGCAGTAATACACAATTATTGCTATGTAAATCTAAAACAATTCCAGCGCTAAATCTTCATTTTTTAGAAATCCCATCACATGTATACAAACAACAAACACAATGTCCAAATCGTGATCTAACTTATAAAAGAAATGAAGAATAAAATCGGAAGGGGAAAAGATAAGAAGAAGTGGGAAAGAGTACCAAAGGAGGAGCACTTGTTGACACCTTCGAGGGTGACGAGAGCGGTGAGAATGAAGACAAAAGGCAACAAGAAAGCGAGGATGAGGATGGTGTGGAAGAGGGTTCGATAGGAAATATGGCGAGCTGCGACCTTGATCTTCATCAAGTCAATAAACCCATTGTTGTTGCTGCTCGATATCGTGATGCTTCTCATGCTCGGCGAGAAGTGAAGCTGCATCGTCGTTCGCGCAGCCCCACCGCCGCAACAACCCTACCACCACCACCACAACCCCAAAAAGACAACGACACCCCCCATGCCCACACCATCACATTCCCATTATTCCGATCTCAGAACCACACGCCCTATCCAACCCTGTCAGTCCCACGCAAGATTGTCCAAAACAATCGATCGAGGTTGAGGTTCACGTTCGGGCTAAGCTTCCAGTTCCTCTCCCATGGATCGATCAACAATGAGAGAGAGGGGGAGAAAATATGGAGAAAGAGAAAAGAGAGAGAAATTTTTGGGTCTTTTTTTCTCGTTTTGTTTTTATTTTTTTATTTTTATTTTCATTTTTTGCTCACTTTGTGCGGAGCCTTCCCATTGGTCCGATCTAAAATTTCGTTTTCCCCCAAAAAATTATGAAAACAAAAAAAAAAAATGAAAAACATTGCAATTGTATTATGAGTCAAAATCTCAAAAGCGTGTTGTGCTCAGGGAGAGAAATGTGGTGAGTGTTTGACCTTGAGATTAGGGATTTAACTCCTAAATTTGGATGTTTCCTATGTTTATGGACAAGGTTAAAACCATTATGTGGAAATTAGTGCTTAATTTTGGTTTAAGTTTCTTGATTTTGCGTTTGTGTGAGGTAGTGTTAGGGAAGGTGATTAGGGAAAATTAGGGTTATTGAGAGCTTGGAATGTAGGAAAAGTACTAGTTGAGATAATGAGATAGGAAATTACAGACTAATTCTTCTTAAATATGATAATATAAAGTAAGAAAAACCGCGATATTTGTTAAGACACTAAACAGGTAATTTTGTTTTTTTTAATTTGTAAATAAAAAACAAACAAGTGATCCCCTATACCAATTTAAATAATATAAATATAAATAATTACGTAAACATAATAGTTGAGAAATTATGTAATTATATTTACTTTTAAATTAACTTAAATCCAAAGTATAGAGCAGCATCTTAAACTGAGTTGGAGTTTCGAGGATATGATTAAAGAACATAATACCAATTTATATTAACAATGACAAGTGGCAAAATCTGAAAAAATGAGGTGTGTGGAATCAATGAAAGTAACATGCTTTCATGTGAAGGGTGCTTCATTCTCCCTTATCCTTCACCACACTTGGAGATTGATAAAGGGTTAACATATTCTTTCATTAAATTAAACAATACCTTTTTTCTTTTATAAATGAGAAATTGAGTCTAATATATTTAAAGAAGAAAACATAAAATAAAATGAGTGAATTTATCTTTTGTAAAAAAGAAGAAAAAATTTTGGAGCAACTTTTATAAACCATCTAATCTTTCTTTATTTTGGTCTCTCTTTGTAGCCACAATTTGAGTGTTGATATGTTAGCTCCAAAAAGAGGAAGAACATAGGTTCCATAAATGTTAACTTCCCTCTAACAACATGAAAATTGTAGCCAAAGGCATGTGTTCAAGGAATTACCCTATTTCATTGGATGTTTTTGACCTACGATTATAATATTATTCTAATTTTTAATGTGATAAATTATTTGGGATAAATTAGGAAATAAGATTGAAAAAACATGTATATACTTATTACCATTGTTTTCTTTATAATTGATTATAAAAAATATATATATTGCTAGCCGTTTTAGTCTAACTCTCGATATAATAAATTGTTTAAAATTATCTAAAATATTAAAATTGATAATTATAGAAAAAAAATGGACATAATTATGGGATTTAACATTGTAATGAATTAGCAACTATTACAGTTATATATAATTATTTGGAATAATATTTAACAGATAATTTTTATGAAACGTGTTGTAATAAAAATAATTAACTTATAAATTTTTACATGTGATTTGATGTGATTCGGTGTTTCACTGATTCGATAGACAATAATTATCGTGTTTTAAATTTTTATTATTGTAAGGAAGAAATAGTAAAAAAAAAATTGATTAACACGAGGTTATATTAACCAAGTGTTGTTATAATGAAATGAAAACAAAGTTTATTTTGACATGAAATTATTTGTGATTTGTCTGTTTTATTTTAACCAAATGTTCTTCTAATGAAGAAATGCACAAAATAAAATTTATCTTGATGTGAAATAACATATGTAATTTGAAATAAACACAATCAATTGTACAAATATATTCATTTAATAAGTTAATTCGTAATCGAATTATAAAGAATTATAAAGATAAGTAACTTTTAAGTTGTTTATTGTACAACTAAAATATATTAAATGCTTATTATATTTATGTACATAATGTTTTTTTGTCCGTCATGCAAGTTGATCTTATGAAGATTTGTCTGCATCAAAGATCTTTTGAAAAATATGCTAAAGGCTAAAGTTATTTCATATCAATTGTCATGTTTTTAGAAAGAGTAAATGTTTTACAAATACTTTCATTTATCATATAACATGTTACTTGAATAAGAATTTTGTAATTAGTGTTGCATGAAAAACATTTAACATTTAACACATCTTTATGCTTGAACATGAAGAAGTGCAACTTGAAGAATAATATATTTTATGACATTTAGAAAGGATTACTGACAACTTTTTATTTTGGTTATTTATAAATTGAAAATACTCTTCAATAAATAAATAGGATTGATAATAATGAAATTGGTACCACTTTTACAATTTTTGAGCAACCCTTTAGTTATAACCTTAGAAATTTTAACATATTACTAATCTAGAAGAGTAAACTTTATTTGTATATATATTAAAATGTTACTTTTTTTTTAATAACTGCATATGATATCTCTTGTACAACAACTCTTGTAATTTACTTGTGTTAGTCATTGTGTTAGTCATGAGTTTGAATTCAAAATAATATTCAAAGTGTTTAATACAAATATGAGGTCCAAATAATAGTTTTGGTATTTGAGGTAGAATCCAAATAATATTTGTCCAGTCAACTATAAGTAGTTGAACTAAAGATAAAACTCAATTGTAATTTGCAACGCAAAATAACTCAATAACATAATATTTGTTAACAAGGATGTTAACAAGCAAATTAGTATACAAAATATTCAGACTAAATATTTTTTACCTATTTTTTTATTGCATCTATAACTATATATAAAGGGGATTCCCTCTTTTGTGTCCATATTTCATAATTCCAACTTTACCCTTTATAATTTAATTATTTATTAAATTTTTAAAAATTAACGGTTACTTTTACAAGTTTTTATAAAATTATTTACTTATCTCATTTTTCTTTTTTTCTCTTACTATTCATCAACAGTTATTTTTCTCTTATTTTCTCCGTACATTTTATTTTATTTTTTATAAATATACTTTTATTTTGTTTATTAAATTAATAACATTACAATATCATCAATTATTAATATAATTCAAAAAATGCGTACACACAGGCGCGATAGCGCCTGTGTTTACACTAGTGTTATTAAAATGTTTTTAACTAGAAAATGAAAGTTTGTTTTAAACAAGATTTTTGAAAAATATTTTAAATAAGAGTCTATCAAGTTAATATATATATATATATATATATATATATATATATATATATATATATATATATATATATATATAACGACATATCTATTGACACTAATATTGAAAAAAAAAAACAGTAAATGATTGCATATTTCAATTATTCATTCTTATGTAAATTGTATGTTTTCACGTTAGTTAGTTTCTCATATTTGATATTTAGAACAGTTTTCTTTGTAATAAAATTTATAAATTAAATTAATATTGCTACTTATAAAAAAGTTAACAAAAAATATTAAAATACATACATTAATTTTATATTATGAAAAATAATTACTTTAATTTTATATTATGAAAAATAATTACTTTAGTTTCTTAGTTATCCGTTTTCTCAATAATTCTCAGGCTACATTTAAATTTCAGTCCCTTTCTAATTCTTTATTTGAAATTTTGATATTTTTAATAATTGTTGTTTACAAATTTTTGAAAAGTTATAACTTTAACTTAATGTTTTTTTTTTTAATTCACTAATCTTTTAGAATAAATATTTTAGGTATAAGAATCAATTACATCAAAATAAAAACAAATTGGATCAAATTATGAACTTTGCAATTATAGAAAAAAAAAATTGAATTTTGGAATTGATTTGGGCCAAAGTTTTTGGACCCAATAGGTGTCACTCAAATCCCCTTCAATTTTCTCTCTCATTCCTCTCTGAAGCTCTCAATCTGTGTTCTGTATCCGAACTCAGCCATGAGTGCATCTTCTACTCCTTCACCCGCCCAAATTCTCTCTCTCTTCCGTTCTCTCCTACGCGTCGCACGAGATTTCCCCGATTACAACATCAGGGAATACACCAAACGACGCACCATCGATGCGTTTCGGCAAAACGCCTCTCTGTCCGACCCCTCTTCGATTTCCTCCGCCTATTCCCACGGCAAGTCCCAGCTCGGCGTCGTCAAACGACAGGCCGTCGTGTACTCTCTCTACGCCCCTCCGCTCCGCAGCGTCATGGAACTCCAGCAAGTCCCTTTCTAGTAACGGTAACCTCTAGCATCACAGGGTTTAGGGTTTATGCCTCTTTGTGACGCTAATTTGTTACTTGCTGTGTATTAATTGATAATAGTTTGTGTTGGTATCAATTCAGGTTCTGAGAACTAATTGGAGAATTGTGTTTCCATAATCTGTAAGGAAGTGAAGATCTTTTCAGGTCTCAACCTAGAGTTGCTCTTTAATTTCCTGCCGTCATTTTTTAGGACAACTTTATGCATATTTTCTCTAAATTTGAGTGGTGCGTTCCTATAATAAATGGAAAACCGTTTTCTAGGGTTTAGAAGGGATGATTTAGTTGGTTTACCTGTAAATTTGATTACTTTTTGTTTGATGGTGATATCAATTTGGTGAAATGCTTCAAAAGTGATCATCTTGTGCTCTTGTTAATAATCAAGTTGCCATGCCTCATTATTAGCATGACAATGTTTTCTTTTGCTTAATTATTGGCTACCCTTGTGATTTTTGCAAGCTCTTCCATTTGGGATTTCGTAAGATGTGATGTTAAAACTTAAATTGCAAATTAAGAAGAAGAAAAAAGGTTTAAACTGGAAATTTCCAGTATTAGTTAAATACATGGTCAAACAGAAATGTGGTCTGTGTCTATAGTGCTCATGAAGGAGGTGTTGTGGAAGATATTATTGGAGAGGTTGAGGAATCAAATAGAGAGGATCATAACAATGGGGGAACTTGGTTTTGGCTGTTTTTGATATTATAAAATTATAAAACATTTTGTTAGAAAAGAATTGTAAAATATTTTGCAATGAAGAAATATTAAATTGGGAGATATACTGTGAATTATTTTTATAGTTTTTGTTATTATAAATTTGTTAAAAAAACTGTAGAACGTTTTAACATGAAAAATTATTAAATAGAGAAATAAGTGGAGAATGGTTTTATATGATTAGTGTTTATATTTATAATTTATAACCTTCTTTCATATTTATAAATAAATTATACAATTTTTTGCTATTTTGTTTTGATGTATACACATATACATACATATTTACTATTTTAAAAGTAAAATATAATTGAACTATAACATATTCATGTATGTTTGATAATTGTTAATTAACATTATACTTTAACAAAATAACCTATTTTTATCGGTTTGATTTTCATATTTTCAATTTGAAACAAATTGTTTGGCTTAAGAAATACTAAATTTAAAAGAATTAAAGAAAATTAGGTTAGCTCAATTATTAATAAAGAAATCGTGAAACCAAAATGACTTCTGTTGCAGAAATCTAAATCACATAAGTCGTGCTCCCTGATCATGACTTTGATTTTGTTAATCAAGATGCTAATTAGCTTTAAGTCCTGAGAAATTACATAAAAATAGTTAAAATTCGTAAGGGAGAATGAGAGGGAGTGATTATGAGTTTGTTTGGATAGAGAACTAGATGCACCTTTTCTGCATTGGGAAAAAAAAGTTTATATTTCCTGTAGAAAACTTCTAAGAAGTATTTGTAATTTGTATCCAGACAGGTACAATGTAAAAAGAAGATCAAAGGTTTTACGATAGAACAGACGGGATAATGTAAAAGAATGTTGTTCTGTACTTTGAAGATGATTTTACAAAAATGGTCGAAAGAATAGACAATGATTCTTCGAGTTCGAAATGTTGTAAAATACTTTATACATGAATTTAGATGCTACGTTATGTCTATGTTTATCAATGGCTTCAACAAAACAGTACCTATCCTCCAACTTTGAAAAACAAAACTGCATTTGGTGCTTACTATATGTTGCGTTTTTGTAAAGTCACGCTTAACACCAAAGTAGAAGATAGTCGAATTTGTAAATGTAACTTAATCACTCTAATTCTCCCAATTATCATTATTTTCTCTTTTTTCAGTCAATTTACTTCAAAATGGGTGCTTCTAAGTTATCGTGGTATTTCATGATCAAATCATCCTTAAATTTTACTCTGGCGGGACATTTAAGCTTTCTATTGTTAATTTTCTGGCCATTTTATTTCTTTTCTCAAGATCATTGTTGAATCCTTCATTTAATTATTCGAGTCAGATAAGAAATTGTGGTCTGCTTAACAATCATAATTTGTGTATCAACATTTTTTGGGTGGGTTAGCTGATTAGCTCACTGACGTTGACATTCAGGTATATGATGTATATATGAATAAGATACGAAACAAAGTATATAATCAATAAAGCCGCTTGATTCTTCATCAAATTATGGGTTTTCTACGATGAGACATTTAATAGTATATTTGTTAAATCCGCAAATTGGAATTGCCTAACAATATTCACAACTATCCTTTTATTCTACTACTATCAACATTGAGAAAACAAGTGACACTGCTTCAAATAGTGTTGGAAAAAGTTGATAGCCCGAATGCAGTAAAAACAACAACTGAAGTTGAACATTTCAAGTTCATTACAGAACCAGCGATCAGTTAGACACACAAATGAGCTCCACCAATCTGAAATCCAATAAAAAAAATACTCCTAGGTTACAATTAAACAATACAAATAGAGCGAAAACTAAGTCATACATGATACATTCCATGGTCCTTCACGTCAAAATCTTCACACCTTTACTCTTCTTCACACCACTTCTATTTTCCATCTTAAGTGGCAAAGGAGCAGAGTACATGAGCTTTTCTTGGTGCGCATGAAGCTGCTCTTTCTCCTCATTTTCCAGAAACCTTCCACTCTCCATCACCAACACTTCCTCCTCCTCATCAGCACCCTGATAAGAATTTACACCATCATCCTCAACTGCACCACTCACATTATCCAAAACCTCTCCTTGCTCATCACTAGATGAACAACTTCCATCGGAACATCTTACATCCCTACTATAAACCTCACGAATATTCCCATTTTCAGCAAACCTCACACTCTTCTTCACTCCAGCTTGAACTCCTCGCTTCCCAAGGAAGACGCCATTTTTCTTTGCAGACACCTCACTACTTCCACCAATCAAAACATTGGTCACCCCATCATCATGAATGCCCTCCTCAGACTCGGAATCTTCTTCATCATTAGCAGAAACCTTACATAATCTACTAAGCTTTTCAACCCTATCCCTCAAATTATTCAGCAGCTTCCTCCTTTCGTCATCACCTGCATTTCTCGGTGTTTGAACTTTCTTACCAGACCTCACAGTCTTTGCTTCTCTAACATAAAGCACGTGCTTTCTCAAAGCAACCTCTTCAATTGAGTCCAAAAACCGAACCAAATCTCTGCTGATCGACCTTTTCCCATCTACAATCATCGGATCACAACCCTAGAATCAAAATTGAAACTTTTAAGTTTTGTTGGGGGTAGAGAGGCTATTAGGCTAAAAAGCACAAGCACAGATCTCAGAGACTAAAAAAGTGTTCCAGAAAGTATTTACAGATTGCACACCAGCAAAATCTTAACACTCCTAGAGTAATTCAGACTCATTTCCTTCACGGATAGGATTCTGATCCTCACCCACTTAACCAAATTTAGCAGTTTATTTTTCTACTTTTTTTTTTTTTTTTTAAAAGTAATAAATTCAAAAGAAAATTCTCATGATTAGATTACCTCAATGGAATCGAGTTCGAGGAGCAAGTTCATGGCTTTGAGAGAAAGGGCTGCGAAATCGACATGGGCATGGCTGGAACAGGAGGATTTGAGAGCGTTGAATGTGGATTTGATGGAAGCGAGGTGTTTGAGTTGGGTTAGGGTTCTTGATCTGCGAACAAGGAAGGAGCGAAAATGGGTTTGAATGACGGTGGCCGCGGTGTGTCGGAGGGAGTGGCGGGTGTAGTGATTGAGAGAGGACTCGAGGGATTCGATGCGGTGAAGGAGAGATGAGATAGCGGAATGAGTTTGGTGTTGGTGTTGAAGGTGGTGGTTTTGGGTGGGGAGGTTAAGGTTGTGGTGAGTGTGAGATTTGGTGTAGTTTTTTGGGGAAGGAAGAATAGGGTGAGGTTGGGGTTGAGAGAGGAATGATGCAATGGGGTGCAGAAGGTGGTGTTGGGGTGGCGGGGCTGTGCAACAGGTGTTAGGTGGGTTGTGGTAGCAGCAGCATTGGGTGGTGGTGGTGGTGGCTGTGATGGTGGGAGGAGGAGGAGGAGGAGCTTGGTGGTGGTGGTGACAGTGGCAGTGAGAGGCCATTCAGCGAGTGGGAGAACCAGCAACACTCCGAGGGAAGAAGGGTTTTGATCTTGTTGGCGAGAACTTGGTCAATTCAAAGGGTATTTAAGACACTGTAATGAATTGGTTTACCGTTTGCAAAAGAAATCAGATATTTACTTTCTTTGATAAAAGAATTTACTATGAAACATATTTTGATTATGTTTTTATCTGATAGACTTTAATGTTTTTAATTATTACATATATTATATTTCATAACCCTCGGGAAATTAAACAATTGACATTATTGTTTGTTCAGTTTAATGTGGAGGAAGGAGAATGAAAGGAAAAAGAAAGAAATATGTGAGAAATGAATAATAAGAATTAAGGTGATTTGGATTGAAAATGGAAATATCATAGAGAAAGTTGAAATTAAAATTAAAATAACCATAAAAACAGACAAAAGGATATAAATGTCTGAAGGTAGAAAAAGGATCACAATTTTAAAGAAAACAGTCTACTGATATTTATTTCGAGTAATATACTTTCCGACAAGAACACATTCCAATCAAATAAATATTCATTCAAGCATTATGTTTAATTATTTTGTTCTTCCTCTATTTATTTTATTTACCTTATTGAAATATTCTCATTTTTAATTCATTTTCAGCTTATTTTTTCTCTTTCACTTCTTCGCTTACTTTACTTTCATATATAGTTAGGGGCGTATTCAATTGAAATTCAAAAGATTTAATAGATTTGTTTTTATAAAAAATTGTGATATTCGGTAAAAAAATTAAACTAAATAAATCTCATGAACTCAATTAAGATTATCAATATTTAAATATACAAATTTAAAAGTAAAGTTTATAAAACTAAAAACGAGCAATTATACGTAAATATTTGAACCTTATCTGATCATAAATTATTAGATATGTTATATTTGATAACTTAAATAATAATAACTTTATTAGCGATTTTCAATTATTTCCAATTCATGTAATAACCTCCGTATTCAAAGTGCATACACGAGTCATGGTTGAGAAAAAAAATACACGAATTAATATAGTATAACATAATGACTAGATGATTTGAAAAATGAAAAACGCCTAAATACTATATAAAGTTAAGCCAAATATCCAATCTCTAGTGTATTTTCGTTAAAAACTTTGTTAATTATTTATTTATTTATTAGAGTTTGTTAAATGAAACTATATTCAATAAGAAAAAAAAAGACAAAGTATAAAATAACAGAAAAGGATAATCAAATTCTTTTATATTCTTACTAAGGAAAAATTGTCATATATTTTAAACTAGGAAAAAAAAATATAAGTTAAACTAAAATTGCATACTTACTATGATGGTTAACAGTTAAATGCGAGTTTACTCAGCTATAGTTTTGATTAAATACCATAGCTTCAACTTATTTTTGAATGAGCCGAGTGTGTGTAAAGAGAATCAGACAAATGTGTTGGTAATGATAGAAAGTTCCTATACTGTGAAAACATAATTCTTAAAAACAAAAAAACAGACAAAAAACAAAAAAAAGGAGCGTGGGGTATATACAAGTATTATTAAGATGGTGGCAAAGTTGGTGTCTAAAGTGTGCAGGAATCGAGGAAGGCAAAGTTTGTGGACACCACCACATTATTCCCTCCAAGAAACTATAAAGTAGTTTTTCTTTTTACTTTAAATGTAATTCATAAATTTAGACTAATGATAATAATTTGATTAAATAGAGTAAATCGGAAAGCCTTTGCCAAGAGTTTTTGTCTCACCTTAGTTTATATGATAACAGAGGCTACTAATTTAGATCACAATATCCATTGAAAAATACCTTTGAGCATGCAACATTATACGTTCTTGCTGAGACGATGGTGTGATACATCTCAAGTTTTCATCTGCTAAAACAATCTAAAAGTGTATATACTCACCCAAGTTCATATCTAAACTAAAAATTGAGAAGTGAATACTCTATTCAAATGCAGAATGAAGGTGCCAAAACAAACTATGTTCCTAAATATAAGGGGAGAATTCAACTGGCATATGTTTTCTTCAGCATAGCAGCATGCTTCTGTCCAGTAAGATGATAATTATAGACTGTCTCACTATTACACACCACGTTACATATAGCACATATCTTAACTGCTTCAGCTGCTGCCCCGCCATCAAGAACCTTCTTTTTCTTTTTCTCCAAGTCTTCAATGGTTTCAGCTTTTTTTCTCTTAATCTTGTTCCCACTGATTGATTTGCTCTTGTTGTCTGGTAACTGGGGTCCTATTACAGGATTAGATGACCCAGATGGTTGAACTTGGGTTGGTTTCAATGATTCTCTTAGTTTTTCCAAGTTCCTCTTGTGCTTCTTTCCTAATTTATGTTGGTCCAGCACTTCCTTTCCAGTGCATTCTATCTTGCAAACTTCACAATATGCAGGTTGCACAACCTTAGTTTTAGCTTTCTTTTGTTTTTTACTCAGTATTCCATTGCCATGAAGTTGAGCTGCAGTATTTGCCCACCACATAGCCAATTGTTCTGAGTCATTGGATGGTATAGAGATGCCCTGCACGGTTGCATGTATTTATGTATTTATTTCCAAATCTAGATAATAACAGTGCAATTAAAAAAAACGAATGGAGAACCCAGACTTGCATACAGCCAATAAACGAACTTTTATATACTATTCAAATCCTTATCCAAGCAATCTTAAAAACAATACAATAAAAACCCAGAGTCACTCAATGAATTTTTTTTAACACAGCGTTCTTCAAATGCTTTTTTGGGTCACCATGTGATTTGTGCAGAGTATTTGACAATGACTAATCTCCCCACAAAAACCTGACAAATTTCATGAAAACCTAACTGATCATCATAGCCGAGTCTCTCCTCCTAGATATATTTTTCTCCACTAAGGTCTCTATAAACTTAGTTCTACTTGAACCAACATGTTGGTAGTTAAGTACTTCCTTATAAAACAGATTTCAAATACACTATGAATGTAGAGAAAATTACCGGGACTATAATTTATAAAAGATAATGCACAATGAATTTTTACCATAATAGTATAGGCTGAATGACTTAATCAATGTCATGAGCTACTACTCCAATCCAATTAGTAGGTAAAACTTGTTCAGGTCAATTTTTTATGGAAAACTAAATATAACACGGCCAATGACAAAGGCAATGACTGCCAAACAAAGTTCATAGTAACTTCAAATCCATAGACAACTTCAATAAATTCAAAATCATAATCCACTCAATTTCAGAAATATATAGTAGAATAAATTTTTACATTCCTCTGCTTAAATTCTTAATTTCAGATAACTATGATAGAAAGATAGCTGATTCGAGATAACAAACAATGTGTACTTGATTCATGTGAAACCCAAACAATCAGATAACATAGTCTCGAGGTCATAAAACTTCCATTACCCAGATATAGAGGATGTGTATTTAGAATAGCAAGAGTATGCTCTACTAAGAGGAACATAATGGGTCAGAAGAATAGGCTTATGTAAAACATTATTGACTAATATGCTAACTCCTCTCATACTCATCATGGCCCTATATATGTCCAAAGTCATTTCAATATTGAAATACAAAACCATTGTATAATCTGCGATTTAGCTATAGCCAATAGTGTAAATTTTAATAATAAATGAACTTCTAACATCAATGAATATAATATGAAAGATATACTAAGCATGTCTAAGCATCCAAATATGGTATCCACATATTTCTACATGGATTTCAACTCCCTATGTCCAAACAAAATAAAAAACAAAAATCAGTCATACATCAATGGTAGACACTACGAGTATAGTTAACCAATCATCACCAACAACAAATCAATTTCCTATAAAACTTCAACTAGCTGCCACTAGACAAGAACATGCTCACTTCTATTTTAATTTTCAACTACTTCATGAAACTAATGGAAATGTACACAAGCAAAGATTAAAAAAACTCTCTGTCAGAACAATTTCAACGGCGACAACAAGGATACAGGGGCATCCAGGATAGTAGTAGTCCGTATTTGACCACAATTTCCCACAATATCAAGGATCTCAACAAAACTAGGACCGTGACTGCAATTTAAAACCTTGTTTAAAAGAGACCAATAATTGTGGACCAACATTATAAGCATAGCTCTATGCTCTCTACACGTGCAACCAGTAAACAGTATAAACCAGTCACAAATATAAAAGGAATCAAACTCATGCATACACATTATCCAAATCCGACTTTTCCCCTTTAAAAAATCAAAACTTTAGCCAAAGACTTTAAAGAAACGGGCACTTACAGGTGCATAGACAGTTGGGTCAGAACCAAATTGCCTAACAGCCTCTCTGGCAGCCCAGTTCTGGTTTACATAGTACCCAGAATTGGAATCAGCCCCAGCATGGGTCTGGGGATAGATCAAACTGGGAATGGGAACAGATTCATGATTTGAATACACAATAGGGTTCGACGGCGGAAGGGAATCAACCCCAGGAGGTTTGAGGGGAAGAGAGGAAGAGGGGTTAGGGTTTTGAGAATAAGAGGGGTAATGGGTGGTCTGAGATGGTGGAGGAGCATAAGATGATGAGGAAGGTTGAGGGAAAGAGAAGAGTGGGGTTTCGGTTTGCAGCGATTCAGCCCAATTGCCGTACTCCATGGCTAAATGTGTTTGAGTAGCATGAGGATTGAATTGAAGATGATGAAGAAGATGAAAAAGAAAGGGAAGATGCTATATGATTACACTGATTCAAAAAAACTACTTGCATACAAAGTTTCGGAAAATTATTTGTTCTTTTTCAAATAAGATATCCAAAATTAACAAATACAAAAAGATAATAACAGTTTTTTTTTTTTATTTACGCATGTACCTCCCCATATTTACCTTATAATAATAAAAAGTAACATTAATTATTCTAATTATTATTAAAACAAAAAATATTATTAGATTTAAATAAAATATATTCTTAAAAAATAATTATAAAATTTTAAAAAAATAAAATATTTTTATTAATAAAAAAATTGGTAGTAAAATACGTAAAAAGAAAAAATAAATATCAAATAAAAAAAAAACTTATAGCTTTTATTAATAACTAGTAAAAACACTTTTCTTTTACTACAATTGTTTTTATTAAATTACAAAATAATTTTAATTATTAAAATAAAAATGACTAATAAATTATAACATAACATTTATAAAAAGATAGGTTTAATTAATCGTAAGGTACCCAGTTTGGTACTAGAATGTCAAATTGGTACCTGCTTTTAAAAAAGTGTCAATTGCATCCCAACTTTTGAAAATTGCTTCAATTAGGTCCCTTTCAGACAGAGTTGACTAACGCCGTTAGTCAACGTGCCACGTGTCAATCTGTGGTTTTTTTGATTTTCTTTTTTAAAAATTTTAATTTTTTTTAATTGTTAATTTTTTTTTAAAAATTTTATTTAAAAAAAAATTAAAAATGCCACGTGTCAAGTCCCTGTGTGTGACACGTGGCATTGTCAGTGCCACGTGGCATTGTAATGCCACGTGTCAGTGTCACTATCAGATGTCATTGTGATGATTTCGATTTAGTCCCCATTT
>Ga0214542_1004722_pt1 | contig 26717 bp, 14 predicted proteins | sample CNSS1metaG_FD_160096 | JGI IMG/M metagenome (GOLD analysis project Ga0214542, IMG submission 160096) | Root nodule microbial communities from cowpea collected in UCLA plant growth center, Los Angeles, California, USA - CNSS1 | ecosystem: Host-associated > Plants > Roots > Nodule | place: USA...
GTACCTATAAATAGGACTCGTCCTATCAGTAATGAGACACACATAAAAACAGAAGTTGCTCCCTACTCTCTCATTCTCTATTCTTCCTCTCCTTTGTCTCTCTTATTACCTTTATTTTATAACAAAAAGATTCTTTTTGTGTTCCTTTCAAATAAGATCATATTTGTCATTGTTGTTAACTATGGTCCATTACTTTTCAGTGAGCATATTTACTCAAAAGAGTCAATATTATGATCATGGTATTTTTTTATAACGTCATTATGCACCTTGATCATATTTGTAAACATTAAAAGTTAACTTTCAATTAATTTATTATATTTATTTTATTTTTATCTTGAAAACTCTACATAATCATTAATTTCTTCTTGAACTTGATTACCACGACACCCTGTTTTTTTTTTTTTTCACCTCATGGCAAAGAGAAGGGCAAGAGGATCATGGTGAGCAAGTATAAATGTTAAGTAGTATCTATCGTTTTTCAGATAATAACTTTTTCTAAAATAGTATACAAATTGGGATAAACATAGCATATTTTAAAGACGGGTTTAAAGAAGAAAGAGAAGAAGAACGAAAACAAATAGAATAATTCTTTACAATTACTTTTTATCTAATAAAATTATAAAAAATACAAAAATCATAATCATCCAAATATAATTAACATGTGTCTGACTATAAAATGGATTCTAATTAGAGCTGTCGAAACAGATAACTCGTTCGACTCAATTTACTATGGGTTGATCATTTAGTGAGCCAATCCAACTTGGTTCACTTATTAGCGAGCCAAAAAAAATTCGAATCTGGTCCGATCCACCACGGGTTGGTGGGTTAAACGGGTTGGCTCACGGGTTCAGTTAATTAAAAAAAATACATTTTTTTTTTATTTTTTTTAGTCAAAACTAAATTATAATTCTAATTAAAATCTAAATAAACTTTAATACAATCCAAATACAAACCAAAATCACAAAAATATAAATTATCTATGTGTTAGGTAAAAAAAAATAACCTAACATGACCCAAAGCAAAACCCAACTTAATAAAAAAATACTGGTGACCCTTTATTTGCGGGTTGATGAGCCAATTCAACTCACTGCGGGTTCAACTTAGATGAGTCAGATTCTAAATTAGTTAAAAATAAACCTATATTGAAATTTCAACCCAAGCTAATTCAAATTCATAATAAACCATGATTCAAAAATTATAATTCATTTGGACAACTCTAAGCTCTAATTCTAAAGTAAAAATAAGTAAAATGAGGGTAAATTCTTGCGTGGCAGTGGGAATGGTGAGAAATGAAATCCCACGTGGGTCTGATGTTTTGCTTCACGTGATGTAAGACCAGGTTGTTCTGTGGCAGACATGCGGGTGCACGGCTCTTTCTCACTTTCGACATCACAACAAAATCTAAAAATCTTATAATGGTGGAGATCATCATCAAATCCTTATCCTTTCATAATCTCATTATTAATCACTCTTCACATTCCCTCTTTCTTCTGCTAAACCCTTCATTACCATAATCATCTTCCATTCCAAATTTCCACATTTTCACTCACTCCACCCCTTTAAATTAAATCCTTATCATCAAATCATTTGCCCCATGTAGCTTCCACAACACAAGCCTGTTATTTTCTCCTTCCAATATGCTCCCTTTGCCTGCATTTGCACCTGCACTTTACTTGCTTTTCTCTCTTCAACTATGTGCCTCAATTACTCCCCACAAAGCACACATGTTAATGGAAAAAAAAAAAAACGTTGTGTATGTATGTGTGTGGGAATGAATGAGAAACCAAGCACGAGGTGCAGGTGCATCTGCAGGCGAATGACATCTTGGTTAGTTAATATCAACTTCAGCAACCTTTTTTGAGTCAATTGTACTTGTCCCAGGAAAAGAAGGGTAAGAAAGATTAACATGGTACGAAGTGGTTCACAAATAAATGCGAATTAGAGTTAGTGTTTTCAGTTTGTGTAGTACTACATAAAGGAGATTACTTGTTAGAACTTAGAACAGATGGATACTAGTTTCTTAAACAGATCTTACAGTTTTAAGACGATTACTCTTTGATTCTCTATCTGAAAATTTCCGTACAGGTTCACATGAAGAATTTGAAAAGAAGGGTTCTGAAGCTAGATTCCCTTTCCCCTCTGCATTTCCATAGCATGATGTATATATTTAGTTACTTATGCAGATCCAGATCTGGATATGAGTCCTTTGGATTTCTACATGCTAAATTTTTGTTAAAAATGGTTGAATTCAACTTATAAATTCTAGCAACCCTTTTGGAACAGTGAATAGTTTTGAAGAGCTTTTTTTCAAATCTCACCAGAAATGGCATGGTTAATTTTGTCTGAGGGTATAAACCACATCCACACAGTTTTTTAGCCTTTTCATGAAGAAAATGTTGATACTAAAACTCAAGAATGGCATGATATGCTGGAGATACTTTTCTTTGTTTTTGTTTTTGTTTTTGTGTTTCTTTGGATCCATGATATGAGACTCGTACATGAAAATGACACCAAAAACGATGGTGGAACCAAATTGTTTCTTAGCCAAGAGTTTTTGCAATGAACTCTGGTTTCTGAGCATGAACAAATTGTTATTGTCTCTTATATGTGATATATATTGGCATCAAGGAATAATTTATGAACTAGTGAGCATGATAACTGTGCCCTAGTGATCCAAATTAATACACTGGTGATATTTGCTTCATTTGTTAATCTGCAGAATGGATCACACACAAACGCAAAGTGTTTTTCGCAGTCACTTTTCTGCATATTGGAAAACACAATAAAATACACTCACTGTTAGAGTGCACATATCGAGATGGAAAAAGGAGAAAAATGATAAATAATATAATAAGAAATAAAAGTATGTTAGGTCTGAAAACTTAAGATGTAAAAGAAATAAGAGATATTGAAAATTTTAAAAGAAAAAACCCTTTTATATATATATATATATATATATATATATATACATACATATATAGATATATATATATATATATACATGTATATATATACATATATATTCCCCTCTTTCTTTTCTATCTGTAATTTTCTATCTGTAATTTGTCGTGAAGAAAAAAGTAAGCATAAGTGAACAAATTTCAAACCTAAATACAGTGACTGAGTGAGATGCTTCGGTTTAAACACAGTAAGTGTTTTCAAACATGGAGCTTGAACCACGGAGTCAATGAACACAAAGGTATATTACGAAGAAAAAAGGTACTAATTATTTTCAGTTGATTTTGGATATATTAAATACATTTTTTTTTATTGTTTTTGATTAATTCTGAGAATTTAATAAAATTCTGTAATTCATTGAATATGTTATTCACTGGCAATGATAAGTAACTATCAGACTAAATCATGACTTAAATGTTTATGTTCTGATTTTGAAAGTAGAATATAGGTTAAAAGCTAGTCACAGTTACTGATTGTTTGCTTAATTAATGCCAACTATGAATTAGAAAAAAGAAAAGTTGTATTGAGATTTAGTAATTGCCATATTATTTATATAAATGTATGTGTGATAATATTTGTCTTTTTTTAGGTTTGATTGTTATAAAATTAACTTTTGTATAAATTAGACGTAAATTCTGTAATTTTGTTCTTTTTCTTGTAAGTATTTATCGAAAAACTTTTTTCAACGTAACTGAAGTTCAAACATAAAATTATATATATGATTGCATGATGTTTGATTGCTAAATGGTTCAATGACTTGATTAAAGTTAACAAAATTATGATTGATTTTTTCGCCAAAATAAATGTGCGAGACACTTAATTGTTACAAATAAATTATAAAAGAATTAAAAAATGGGACCAAATGCCATTTTTTTAAAAAAAGTTTAAAAAAAAAGACAGAAACTGAATATTTTCACCTTTCTAACTCAAAGCATAAATAGTTATTTTAAAATATACACAAAACAGTTTTCCATTTTTTTACCAAAATTTGAAATATTTTTTTTTTCATTTTCGCATGAAAAAATGTAAGAAAAAATAATTATTAAATTCATTTTGACCTAAATTATGCTTATTTATTAACTTAAGTAATTGTAAAATTTTCTTATATATTACTCTCACTACAAGAAAATAAGCCATTAAAATCGATAAAAAAGACAATACGAACTACTTCATAGCTTGCGTGTTCATACTTAATAGTTTCTAATTGTTAAACCACACAAGATTTGAATTAAGCAAACATAAGTCAATTTGCTAAACCAATGCAACTGACTAGAAAAATGTTCAATATATATTATAGGACTTAAATAACTTCATTTGACGATCATAATTTATTATGGTATAACACTTTTATATAGATGTTAAAGATCTCTTGAGATAAGTGCAAGACTCTCTTATCTTACAATTTGATTTTATAGGATTGAGTTAGACTTAAAATTCAATTCTTAACTTGATATCAAATGTTTGTTGGTCATATTGTACCACGTACTATTAGACAGTTACCGGACCACCCATTAATGTCTAGTCTCACACTTGTATATACCTCGACGTTATAATGGTGCATTGGAGATACCAGATTAACAAGAAATAAGACAATTTTATAGTGGGTGCAAACCTTACTTTACAAGCCGATTTTGTAGAGTTGAGTTATGTTTCCACTTCTTAACCATTCAAAATCAATTTCTAAAAGACTAGAAAATAGGAAAGGAAACAAAATGTGTTACAAATAAAAGATAAGTTTTTATCACAATTGTCTTCACTTCATTAAACCATTTGGGGAATGACATGTTAGAAGAAATAAAAAACTAATTAAATTTTTTGTAGGATTTAGTCGAGCTTAAAGTTTACTTCTTAATATAGTATCAGAGTCATGAGTTAAAGTCTATCCTAGCAAATATTTTTTGTTTGTTCGACCTATTATACACTCGGTATTGAAAAATTTGTTGTTTGTTGGACCTATTATACTATCCGTTATCAAAACACCTATTAATATCTAGTCTCACGCGCTCGATATGTATTGCTTTGGCGTGAGGGTGTGTTGGAGATCTCATATTGACTAAGGATAAGACAATTCCATAAAATATAAGTAAAAACCTCGCCTTATCCGATTTATAAGGGTGAGTTAGGCTTAAAATCCATTTTTTAACAATTCAAAATTAATTTATAAAATAATGAAAGATATTAAAGGAAATAAAATGTGTTAATAAAAATATTCGTTGATAATTTACAATGTCTATATTATCGATAACTATTATTGTTAATAGATTTTATCACTTTATCACTGAAATAGGAGTAGGGATGTCAACGGGCGGGTATGATACATGTAGTTCCTCCCCCGTACCTACTAGATAAATATTCGTCTTGTACCCGTCCCTGTTCCCATATCCGTGCGGATAACCGTTATGCGGGTACCCGTATATTTTTTTAATATCCACAGATATCCGCCGGTACCCGTAGGTATTTACAATCTTTTTTAAAATATTTAACAAATAAAATATAATACATAACATTCATAAATTTCTAACAAAGTTCAAATAACTCAATTAAATAATGTTGAATGACATATTACAAAGTGAAAGTGATTGCATTTTAAAACCAATTGATAAAAATAATCCAAAAATAAATGTGTTAATATTTTAATCATGTTTTTTTTAATTTAAATTAGAGTATAGCGGGTATATGTATCCACGAGTACGGATACTATGATCGTTAACAAGCGAGTACAAAAATTACCTGTACCCATTACCCATAGGTATCCATTTTCAATATCCATTTTCTACCTGTTGCGGGTTTTATCCGCGAAAATTCGTGGGTACGAATTTTTTTGACATCCCTATGTCAAAGTATTTGCTTTTAACTTTATCTATTTCGTGGTAAAATGTGTGTGTTAATAATACACAATTTTCTTTTAAAGAATGAAAGAAAAAAAAAACAAGATGCAATATTTATCGATAAATAATCATCGATCATCAAAATTTATTGGTAATTACTTATTAATATTTACCTACAAATAATGATTGATGATCAAAATTTGTCAATAATTACTAACTAATATTCATTGACGAATAATTACTAACAAATTTTTATTATTAATAATTATTGACAAATTTTTCCTATTTCAAATTGAGTTAGAAATACAATATTAAATGAAATATAAATGTAAGTTCAAATAAAAATATTAAATATTTTTCTCTATTTCACCAAAAATTACCTGTACCCATTACCCATAGGTATCCATTTTCAATATCCCTTTTCTACCTGTTGCGAGCTTTATCTGCGAAAATTCGTGGGTACGAATTTTTTTGACATCCCTATGTCAAAGTATTTGCTTTTAACTTTATCTATTTCGTGGTAAAATGTGTGTGTTAGTAATACACAATTTTCTTTTAAAGAATGAAAAAAAAAGAAAAAAAAACAAAATGCAATATTTATCGATAAATAATCATCGTTCATCAAAATTTATTGGTAATTACTTATTAGTATTTACCTACAAATAATGATTGATGATCAAAATTTGTCAATAATTATTAACTAATATTCATTGACGGATAATTACTAACAAATTTTTATTATTAATAATTATTGACAAATTTTTCCTATTTCAAATTGAGTTAGAAATACAATATTAAATGAAATATAAATGTAAGTTCAAATAAAAATATTAAATACTTTTCTCTATTTCACCAAAAATTACCTGTACCCATTATCCATAGGTATCCATTTTCAATATCCCTTTTCTAACTGTTGCGGGTTTTATCCGCAAAAATTCGTGAATTTTTTTGACATCCCTATGTCAAAGTATTGGCTTTTAACTTTATCTATTTCGTGATAAAATATGTGTGTTAATAATACACAATTTTCTTTTAAAGAATAAAAGAAAAATAAGAAAAAAAAATGCAATATTTATCAATAAATAATCGTCGATCATCAAAATTTATTGATAATTACTTATTAATATTTATCTACTAATAATGATTGATGATCAAAATTTATCAATAATTACTAACTAATATTCATTGACGGATAATTACTAACAAATTTTTATTATTAATAATTATTGACAAATTTTTCCTATTTTAAATTGAGTTAGAAATACAATATTAAATAAAATATAAATGTAAGTTCAAATAAAAATATTAAATACTTTTCTCTATTTCACCTTTAAAAATATTTTTCTTAATGAAATTAAATACCAAATTAACAAGATAGTAGTGGAAGTGGGTTAACCAATATTTACGTACGTTTCTTCTATATAAAAGTTAACAATTGGCTATAGAACTATTATACAAGTTTTTTAATAATAATTAATTAGTTAAATAAATACGGGTTAAGTATTTTTCATTTTATCTAAAAAAAATGTATATAAAACTCATCTTTATGCTTTAAAAATATATGAAATGCATCCTTTTTATTGAACCAAGTTAAGTTTTTTTTTTAGTTATAAACGATGATGCTGAGCATATTAAAAGGTACGTGTATGTGCCTCACTTTCACACAACACAAGTAATTTTAAAAAAATATACTTTTTCTGTTACTTTATTTTATTTTCATGATTTGTTCAGCCAGCGAGAGCCATGATTATCAAACGCAACTCGAAATCAGCATAATGCAACTTTATATTTAAGAAAGTAATACAATTTTATGAAAATAGTATTAAATTTTTTTTAGGAGTTATTTTATAAAAGAAGTTATTCAGTTTTTTTTTTAAATAAAGAAAAGTTATTTAGTTATTTATTTTATTAAATGAATAAATTATTTTTTTGTTTATTAAATGATAAATCTGTACTATTGAAAGACGACATGTATTTCTTTATATAATAGTATAATTGAACTATTTTTTTAAAAAACTTATTATATATATATATATATATATATAATATTATATAATATTTTTTTAAAAAATAGTGTAAATAATTGTATATGTTTTTATAATAAATAGCAAATAAAAGAATGTAAAAGTACAGATTAATATTTTTTTATCTTTAAGTTGAATCGGCAGTAACTATAATTGGTTTTTGTTAGAAAAGAAATATTGAACATAATTTTTTTTATTTAAGTGTCAATATTTAAATATACAATAATATGTCCTTTTTAGTGTTTTTATAATTTATTGTGAATTTTATATTATTTATAATATGATTCTTTATTAAAATAATAATTTTGAATTAGTATTTAAATGTAAACATTTTTTAATATAATACTTCATGATTTTATTTATTAAAAAAATATCTAGAATTTATATGTATGTTTGAATTTAATAAATTATTTTATAAGCTTTTAATAATTTCAATGTTACTCTCCTATTATTAAAATTAATATAGTAACCAAGTTTAAATAAAACATAAGAATTATGCTAGTATTTGATCAAGATATTTAAATATTAGTAGTCTTAAAACTGAAAGTACAATGTAATTCAGTTTTTTAAGAACCAGATAATTGAATGAGTACAGTAAATAAAATTTTAATTATATCCAAAAAGGTAAGCATGTTTAAAAAAATTAAGCAAGTATACTTTTAGGCTTAAATACCTTTTTGTCCTCATCTTCGTAGTGTTTGTTACGAATGGTCCTCATTTTGACAGAATGTTTAAAATTGTTCTCATTTTGACCGAATGTTTAAAATGGTCATCATTTTCGCAATTCATGTTTTATTTGGTCATTTGCTGTAACGCCGTTTAAATCATTAACGAAGCATTGTACAGGTGGTACGGTTTGTATTAGGGTGTGTTACGTGTACTGTACAAGTGGCTAATTAACGTTAATTCTTTAATTTAGGGGAAGTTTTACAATTAAGGAAATTTCTTCATTTTCGTCTTTCTTGAGCTCGGATTTGCAAAGGAAGCAGTTAATATTTGTCATTTCATCATTGGATTGCAATTGCGCTCTTCATTTCAATTTTCCAGTTAATCATCATCAACGAGGTAAGTGGATTTAGGGTTTTCTGGGTTGTGTTTGCTTGTGGGTTAAGGTTTTCGTACTTCTAGTTTGGGGTTTGTTTATCTTTCGATTGTTGTGATGTTCTGCATGGTTTCTAAATTACCTGTTGAGACGGCACCAAATGCCCAAACTGCTGAGAATGCACCAACTGCTGAAACTGTTGAGAATGCATCAACTGCTGCAACTCAAACAACTCAACCACCAAGGAATGAAGTGGGGAGTCAAGCAACACCACTACCAACACCAGAAGAACCACCTCAGCAGTTTAGGATGAAATTACAGATTAGGAGGAGGCCATGATAGCAGCTACAAACGTCTTAGTTATTTTTTGGAATTTCTGATGTAGAATTGTACTACATTTTGACTTTCCTTAAATTTCGTTCAATTTCACTTTTGCCAAACATTGATGTAGTGCATTTTGATGATGATGAATTAACGTTATGAATTTAACTTCTTCCAGACTTAGATCAATTTAATTTTTTCCAAACTTATATTAATATCACTTATTTCAATGCTCAGATTAAGATGTCATTTTGAACATGTTTGGACTAATATCAACATAATCAAATTAATTCATTTCTTCATTTAACAATAGTACAAAATAGATTGGACTTTAAAAGATTACACACAATAACATTACGAATAATACAATAACAACACAAGTGAACCCTATTACTAATTACAGCCTCTCCTCACCAACCTTCAATGACTTCTCCAAATCATTAATCTGCCTCATTTGTGTCATGATGATGACATCCTTTTCATCAGCACCACCATTTGAAAAAGTTGCAGCCTACATTATTGGAACCACCACTCTGTAAATCAATTAAACCAAGATTACACACAATAACATTACGAATAATACAATAACAACACAAGTGAACCCTATACTAATTACAGCCTCTCCTCAGCAACCTTCAATGACTTCTCCAAATCATTAATCTGCCTCATTTGTGTCATGATGATGACATCCTTTTCATCAGCACCACCATTTGAAAAAGTTGCAGCCCACATGATTGGAACCACTACTCTGTAAATCAATAAACCAAGAATTAAAACCATTTTATTATTAACACAAAAATAAAAACAGATTGTACCCAAAATTTTCTACCAATTTTCTTTGGAGTTCTTGTCATCCTCAAAGTTGCCATCTCTCCGCAACAATAACTCGGGGTTAATTCATTTCTCGTTGAACCACCAACAGTGCATGAAGATTGGGACCGTAACATACCTATATAATGGGATTGCAGGAAGAATATTGCAGCAACACCAATTGGGAATGGAGGAACAAGATTGCCAAAACTCACCACCTGCCCAAACATTCCTTACCAAAACCCGAACTCACTTATTTATCCTCAAATATCTAATTACCACATGTACAATACATGTAACACACCCTAATACAAACCGTGTCACTTGTACAATGTTCCGTTAATGATTTAAACGGCGTTACAGAAAATGACCAAATAAAACACGAATTGCGAAAATGAGGACCATTTTAAACATTCGGTAAAAATAAGGACCATTTTAAACATTCTGTCAAAATAAGGACCATACTTAACAAACACTACGAAAATGAAGACCAAAAACGTATTTAAGCCTATAGTTTTAATATTTAAATGTATATAATTAGTTTAGAATGGTACAAAAGTATAATATCTTTTATTTAAATTATGATGATTTAATGTAAAAAAAAAAAATACCCGATTAAGTACAATTAAGTGCCTACATTATATTTCAAACCTACAATTTCTCTTTCCATACATTTAGATAAGTTTTTAAATTATTATAATAAAATAACTTTGTAGTAACATACTTAATGTAATAGTTTGTAATTAATGTATAAATTGTGTTGTAATTATCACAATTACTATTACTATTTTAAATTTAAATTCAAAATTTGAAGTCAAATTTAAATATTAAAACTTGAAATAATAATAATATTATACATATTTATAATATTTTTTAATAACAACTAGTTGTTTTCAATTAAAAATCAATAATTATATATATATATATATATATATTGTTATTTTTGTTGTTTTATATATATTAAACCTTCACTAGAAAAATTTAAAATAACAATTGTACTCACGAATTTCTAAAATATTGATTAAGTATTACTTAAAAAAAAAAACCAGTGCATTAAGCTTATAAACTACTTAAGTTCAAACTAGAGATGAATAATAGTGTGTCCAAATAGTTTATAAATTGTGATATAAAATTACAAACGAATAAAGATAATAAATCTGTAGACTCTTAGAATACCCACCTTAGAATTTCTACTTATTAGAAATAAACACATAACTTTTTCTAACTCTTAAAAGAGATAAATTTAGTACACAACACCAGCTTCACTTTCTTACTTTCCTTTGGTTAGTATATGTTTACTGTAAAATTCACAACAATTTACGTGACAATAAATGCTACTCTGTAGGAACTGTTGTGTGACTTTAATCTTAAACTTGATTTGGCACATCTAATAATTCTTCAACTCATACTTTTCACTCTATCTCAGAAATTGAATTGATAATACATTAAATTTTAGATCGTGCTTTTGCAGCGATCTCTCTTCTAAGGATTTTTCCTGAAGATGTCTTTGGAACACTACTGATGAATGACACCCTTCGCAATTTTTTGAAAGGTGCAACCTGTAAATACGTATAAAAATGAGTAACTACAAGATATGCAGACAGAACAAACATTCAAATGTGATGAATTGACCTAAAAGTGAAAACAATAACAAGTGTGCTTTGCCAAAACTTTAACACACACACAAACAAGATTTTCACAGTATTTTCCCTACTTATTCATAGGTTTAAACAAACTCTGTAATTTTGGAACTTGTACTTGTCTACAGAATGACTACTTCTATAACAGAAAGTTCAAACACAAAACTAAAGGATGAAAGAAGCAACTTTGTTGAAAGCAAGAACTTCCTTTTTCCTTTTCTTGACTAAAATTCACAGTATTTTTACTTCAGCGAACTCTAGTTATTCTATGAGTGACAGCAAAAAATCAAACTAATTCTTTTAGCTTTCTGTTACCTGATCAGCAATAAACTTCTTAATTTCTTCTTCAGTTAGTGAACTATTGGGTGAACGAACAACATAGGCAATTGGAACCTCACCAGCCTCGTCATCGGGATATCTATTAAAGGGAGTTACTGAAGTGTGAGTTCCTAATAATTGATAACATATGATGACAAAAACCACAACATATAGAACATTTATATGATATACTTACGGGACAACAACGGCGTCTAGTATTTCAGGGTGAGAAATGAGAAGGCCTTCAAGTTCAGCTGGTGCAACCTAGTTACATGGAGGCAAATAGCTCTTAGTTCAGTACTATGTTGTCTGAAATAAGCAGAAGGATTATGATATGAACAAATAATTATCCAAACAGAGTAGAAAATGCTATATTATGGACTGAAATTCCTACAATTGAATTAACACATTGACCACTTTGGTATGCAACATCTGTTTGATGTTCTTCAACACCCCACTAGACCCACAAGGATTTGGTAAAGATTTCTGGTGTTTGCACTATTTACCTGAAAACCTTTGTACTTGATCAGTTCTTTGATACGGTCAACCACATAAAGTTGTCCATCTTCATCAAAATATCCAAGATCTCCTGTATGCACCCACCCCTTTTCATCTATGGTCAATCTTGTGGCCTGTGGATTGTTGTGATAACCTGAAAATTTGTGTGTAGTTGCACCAAGTTTTGTTTAGGAAAATATACATAACACATTAATGTCAAACTCCATAGAAAGAAGAATCTGAATTACAGTGTTCAATTTGAAAGTCAGAGTGAAAAGTTGCAGACTTGTATCAGAATAAAGCATTCTGGTATGTCTCTACCTTTCATCATGTTTGGACCTCGCACCCATATTTCCCCCAACTGTTTAGGAGGGAGAGACTTTTGTTTTTCCACACTCACTATTTGAGCTTCAACTCCTGAAGCGAGCATTCCCGTTGACCCAGTATGACGAATCCCTGCTCTTGGATTCTCCACAGAAACAATGCCACAAGTCTCTGTCATGCCATAGCCCTGACAACACCATAAAAACAATTAGTACGATCAAACATATGTAAGATAAAAACAAAAGAAAAAAAAATGATGAAAATAAGATAGAAAAGAAAGTGGATGGACCAAGATAACAGATATGTTACCTGACAAACAACAACATGAGGAAAACGCTTGCCACATTCTTCCATCAACTCTTTCCCCAGAGGAGCAGCACCAGAACCTATACGCTTCAACGAAGAGAGATTGTACTTCCCAACCACACCCTGTTGTTTCACCATAGCAAGCAGAATCGGAGGCACCAACCACAACTTCGTCACTCTGTGTTTCTCAATCGCATTTAGAAACGCCTCCAACTCGAACTTTGCCATCATCACCACCGCACTCCCTCGCCGCAGCGCCGTGTACGTCACAACCACCAGCCCGAACACGTGGAACATCGGCAAAACACAGAGGAACACATCGTTTACCTCTCCGGCCAGGTCATCATCCACGCCGATCATCACTGCCGCCGCGATGAAGTTCCCATGTGTCAGGACAACTCCTTTGCTCAGTCCCGTGGTCCCCGAAGAGTACAGCAGCGCCGCCGTGTCCCCCTGCTTAATCCCACTTTCCGGCAGCTCCGTCACCGGCCCCGCCATCTCCATTACCGCATCCAAGCTCGTGATTTTCGGTGACACGTCTGCATGGTGGACCGTGAATTCAGACACAAATTGCATACTTTAATATTACTAAATTTAGATATGAATTTAATTACTCTGAAAAAAGTTACTAAATATAAATTCAAACAATTTTATAAAAAAAATCACAAATGGAAACAATATTATTTGGATGAACATAAAACTCAAGTTTTGGGAATCTTACCTTTAGTTGGGTACTGAAGGTTGTCGGTGGCGCTGAGAATGACGGCAGGGAGGTTGAGTTTCTTTGCTTTGTCCCATAGTTCAGGGACTGTGATCACAAGCTTGGGGTTGGAGTCTTTGACTTGGTTAGAGAGTTCGTGGACTGTGTAAATGGGATTGGCAGTGGAGACAATGACTCCAATGGCCGTGGCGGCAAGGAAGCAGACAGGGAAGTGAATGGAGTTGGGAGCGAGGAGTAGGACGACGTCGTTCTTCTTTATTCCTAGTTTGAGGAAACCATGGGCAAGCCTTGCGACCTGGACTTTGAGCTGAGCGAAGGAGAGGGTCTGAGAAGAGTCAGCATCTACAAGAGCGGTTCTAGATGAAAAAGAAGAAACGCTTTGGAAGAGAAACGAAACGAGTGAAAGGTTGGTGTTCCTCGGAAGAACCAAGGAAGGTCGTAGAGACCGGTATATTCCGTCGCCACCGTACCCGGATCTATTCATTGCAGAGTTACAATTATAATATGACAGATGAACGAAAATGGGTGTGATTTTGTAAATTTATACACTCAGACGAACAAGGAATGAAGAACAGGAAGCAGTTCCTTCCACGGAAGTTGTGGATTAGGTGGGAGATGAAAACGAGACATTAATTGTTGTTTTGCCGGTGTTTTTCACGGAAGGAAGGTGATTGTGATATACTGATGTATTAGTACCATGACTTTTTTCTTAACAAGACACAGTCAGAGGTTGTGCAATGTAACTTTGTTTACTTGGATAGATTGCATGCAATTTTAAGGTATTAGAATTTCTATTTTTCTTTTCTTCAAATGTATTTGTCAAATTAACAAATACTACTTTTCTGTGCATGGAAAATATGGACTGGGTAAAACCATACATTTCAATCCTAATTAGTATATTTTTTATTTTTTGGTAATTTTATGAAATTTATAAATCTTTCATATGTGTTACATCATCATAAATAAAAATTTGTTTCAAAGTTAGGAAAACATCATCTCCAATCCGTGAAATTGAAGTCATTCATCCTCGTATGCTAAGTGAACTCTTCCAAACTTGTTCTATAAACCTACTCTTTTCTCTTTAAGGAAATAAACACTTTAACACTCGTATATATGCTCAATCAATTTTGGAATTATTGTCTTTTATATTTTTCATACATTTTATTTTCTTAATTTGATATCTTATCTAGAGTCACATCGCACTACAGTAATGTGTGTTAGCCATAACACCACATCACTCTCACATCAATATTATAATTTATGAGAAAAATATGGCAAAATAATATGAGAAAAAAAATGGTGGTTAAATTCATTTATGGTAAGGTAATTTAAAATTATGCTCTATAAAATAACCACAAGAAAAAAAATTATGTTCATAATCTCGTGTCTCTAGTTCAGTCTCATCCTCATCTACTTCAACATCTCAAGGTACAGTTTCCTTTCTCTCTCTCTCTTTCTCTCTGAATTACTCATATAAATACGAAATCCACAAATGGCAACCACAGCTTCCTTACTTCGCCTTTCTCGTCTCCGATTCATCGCCAATTCCCAACCCCTTCTATCTCCTTTTTCAATCCCATCCTATTTCCCTCTCACCCCCAAAACCAAGGTTCCAAATCCCTGTTTCAATCAATACCTCACTCATGTCTTATACTTATATGGTTAACACTCCCGATTTTTTTTTTTTTTTAGAAACCGACTCGATTGCGGTTCTTCTCCATGGCTGCGGAACCCAAGGAATCGCCCGCCAACAACCCCGGTTTGCATACAACTCCGGACGAAGCTACCAAGGGTTACATTATGCAACAAACTGTGAGGCGTTGTTTTACCCTTATGCTTATCATTATTACTATTATTTAGCTTCAGGGGTTCCATTTTGACTTCTTAACTGTGATTTCAATTGTAGATGTTCCGAATCAAAGACCCCAAAGTGAGCCTTGATTTCTATTCTCGCGTCTTGGGCATGTCGTGAGTTTTCTCTTTTGGATACAACCTTCTCTTATGTTGGTTATACATTTATTTCTTCGTCAGTGCTTGAAAGTGAGCATAACCTTCTACCAAACTATGAGTAAATACCCAAATTGGTCTATAAAAATTGATACGTCTCTGATTAAACTTGACATGTAAATGGGTCATCGGAAAACCCATTTTGTTTTGTATAAGTCCTTTTAAGGGTATTTGATATCCAAATATCAAATTCTCTTTATATTTGAGGTGGAAGGACTTATATGCAAACAGATAAATTTTTCAGGGATTTATTTGCATGAAGTTTTAATGAGAGACTTATTAATAAAATCACTCTCATGGACCAATTTGGATATTTACTCGCAAATCTAATTGGATTTGATTAGAATCATACTATCATCAAGTCCAAGAGTCACATTAGCTTTGCTATTGAATGATAGAGGAAATAAAAGTAGGTAGAGAATATAAATGAGGTGATAGAAAATAAGAGCGACTTTGAAGTTATGAACCTCATACACACCTCTTAAATGGGGTGTCCTATGTCCAACACTCATGGGACACCAACATGCATATGACATGTATAGGTGAAGTGTTTAATTTAGTAAACATTTGTTTTGGGTTTGTGACATAATTCTGACATGACTCAAACACAAAGTTAACAAGGACAAAATACACTCATTTTTTAAAAAGTCTTAAACTTGTAAATTTCTATTACGATTATAGAAATAAGGAACCAATCCTATATAATAATGAATATTTATGTTATATTTGTATTAGTAGGAATGTTTTTATTTATTCTCCTATCATAGATAATGTGAATTTTTTTTAACATTGTTAATTTGTCTTAAATGAATCTAGGCTAAAGTGTCTTTTCAATGGTAACGGTGATCAAGAAGGTGATGAAATGTCTTATGAATTATATCTTCTTTTCACTTTTTGGATTTTTGATAGATGGATTAGATTACTTTTGTATTAGGTGACAATATGTTTAAATTGCTATATTTGACTAACCATGTTTATACATGATTTTGAATACATACATCTTGATTGTCAATTGAAATAATTCATGATGTAATATATAAATTTGTGTCTCATGTCCTACATTTTGGAGATTACACGTGTCATATTGTCCGGTGTCTGTGTCAGTTTCTGAGTTACAAAATATTTTTGAGTTTTTACCTTCTATAATAACTAGTTTAAAAGTCGTATCTAAAATTATTTTTATTAATTGGCACCATAAAGATCTTTATGATGACACTTTATTAAAATTAAATTTGAACTAAAATATTGTGCCTTGTGTAACGAATTCCTTTGTCTGTTTATATTTTCGCAAATATTGTCTGGATTCTTTTTTATTTTGAATTTTTTCTTCAGTTGTCAATGCTATGAATGCTGATGACAGTTTGTTGGTTGGTTTAGTTTGCTTAAGAGGCTGGATTTTCCGGAGATGAAGTTCAGCCTGTACTTTTTGGGCTATGAGGTATGACATATATTTTTGTACCTATTTGTGGGTGAAAATTTAGTCCTGTTAATTGGAATACTAGATGTGGATTATGTATATACTGTGATGCCAGTATTAAATCTTCTCTAAATAATTCTTATTGTCAACTTTCTCTAAGCTTATATACGCAGTTTTTCTAATTTTTGTGGATATGCTCTTGATATTTTTCTTGCACTTTTTGACTTTTAGGATACGTCAAAAGCTCCAAGTAATCCAGTTGATAAAACGGTTTGGACCTTTTCTCAGAAGGCTACAATTGAACTGACACAGTAAGGAATATAAACTTGTTTATTTCTTTATCCCAGCGTCTCTTATCTAACAATCACATAATGTACAGTAATTGGGGTACTGAAAGTGATCCAGAGTTCAAAGGATACCACAATGGCAATTCTGAACCTCGCGGCTTTGGTATGTGTGATATTTCATTTAATTTAATTTGGTAATTGCCTCGGTGCAATTTGTGCTATAAAGCCTTGCTATTTACTTCAATTGGTGATTACAGTTTGTTATCTCATAAAAGAAGCTTAATTCCTGGCTATCATTCTTGCCCCTTGTAGTTGCAAAGTTTAGGTCCGTATATGATGCTTTGAGATAACATGTTTCATGAAATACAGAGTTGTAAACATCTTTTGTTAAAAAATTCTCGTGAACACCTTAGCACAGTTGTTGGCTCTTTTAAAAATGTCAACATAGACATTAATTTCATCAAATGATGAATTTCGTTGGTCTTCATCTTTTGAAATGTTTATAGTAACTAAACGATGTTAGATCCTGTGAAAATATCCAATATCATCTTTATTTTAGCATACCTTTGAATATCTTATGTTGTTAGTGTCTGCATTTCCTCGCTATCTATTAGGATTGGCTACCATATTTCCATATCTCATTGTTTTCCTTTTTAATTAGGATTATGATTAGAAGAGAAAAAGGGTTAGTTTTAGTTCTCTTGGTTTTATGATCCTATTATCACATTGTAATTCGTCACATTATATCAAGTCAATATCAATCATAATATTTAGGTTCTATTCTTATTCTCTCTGTCAACACTTTAAATGGGAGGTATTTCCGGGATTTGTTTTGAGTAATATGATTTGCATTCTTTTTAGATTCTAGGTTATCAAATAATCATTCAAATAGGGAATTGCCAAGCTAATTTTTAGTTGTTAACTGTTAATTACGTTGAACCATAAGGTTCAGAGGCCAATGAAAAATCACATGTAATGTATAAGTGATGTGCAGTGCTCAATATCACAATTCTAAACTATTATAAATGGACAAAACTATTTAACCAAAAGGCTCTTAAAACGAAATCACATGTCATGAGTCTTGAGTTACCTGAGTCAGATTTATTTTTTATCCCAAGGTACACTTTACTTTAATTTTTTATTTTTAATTTCAACATGCATATTTAGTACCTACCAGCTGTTACAGCTGTTATTGTTCACGTGAGGGGATGTTCATCATTGGCATTAAATTTAATTTTGCATTGCTTTTTAGTTCCTGTGCAGTACCCCAAGAGGATACCGATGGACTGAAAAAGTTAATCCTTCCTGGTCACTTTGATGACCTAGTTTTCATGTCATTGACATGTCTGCAATTATTATTTTTAACTGCTATTTACTGACTATGTTTTATGCTACTTTTCATGTCATTAATATGGCTGTAAAGCGATTATTTATTTGCATGGCTATTTACTATATTTATTTATAGTACTCTTTGTTTTTGTGGATAAATAGGGGATCGAATCCTGATAGGAAATTGTCTTTCTGATTACAGGACACATTGGCATAACTGTTGATGACACAGTAAAGGCATGTGAAAGATTTCAGAATCTGGGAGTTGAGTTTGTTAAGAAACCAGATGACGGTAACAAATTTCTTTAGTTTTCAACTAACTTTCTAGTGGTTCTCATGTACATTTTCGAATATATCGTCATTTTCAACAGCTATTAATTGTTTATTTTATGTCTGTTGTACAATACAGGACAACAATAATTGCTTTTGTTCCATACAGAATGATATATTATTATATTTTTTTTGTGGTCTGTATGATTCGTGTGCTTGATGACATCTATGTTTAATTCTAGAGATGTGAATGGATGACCTGAGTGTGAAATATTAAAATAGTTAGAATATTGGTGGTAAAATTTAATCTTAAAAGCTTGGGTTTGAGTTGAATAGGCTAGGTATGGTACATGATTCTGTAGTTGTCAACCTGTCATTCATGTCGGGGTTACTTAGAATTGAAAGTAAATATCCAAAAAATGCGTTTAATTTGTTGAAAAAGCTTCCTTGCCTTGGTTGAAAAACTCCTGCGTGTTCAAGTAGGAGGCCCCGCTGGGAGAGGCCTAACCTGGAAAAAAAGTCATCAGTCTTTTGGCACCACAAGTGAAAGGAATGCACTGTGACATCGTCATGCTGATGAATGCGAGGTAGAGCTGTTCAGCTGGTTTGAGTTGCTGCTTCTTAGAAATACTAAAACTTGTCTGCCTTTTCATACACCCTATTTGATCAGCACCTTCAAATGATGCTGCGAATCCTTCCCACCAGTTTTGTATCCATGATCATCTGTCCTCTTCTAGTGCTGCTGTTCGTGCACCAACACACTGTTCTGTTCTGTCTCAGAGTCATCATTGCCATCACCCCAATACATCCCGTGTTTTGAAGCCATCTTGGAGTTGCCGGATGCATTATGTGACCCTTTATTGGTGGAGCACAGAAAGAACAACTGTACAGCATCACAATGAAAACCTACAGGGAATAAGTATTATTGTGTGGCTAGTGCTACTGTGATCTGATTGTTGTGGTAGTGCAATGATTAAAGAAAATGGATCATACTTTACTTGCACAGTTATCTGGAAGTTGGGCTGACAATTGTTGGCTGCAATTTTTTAGTAGCCTAGTGATGCACAAATGTTGAATGTTGATGGTAGATGTCCGAACTTTGTTGATTGCGTAGAGATTTTTCCAGCATTACTACTGCTTCAAATATCACTGCGAAGTTTTCTTTATTTTTGAATTATTTTCTGCAGGGAAAATGAAAGGTATAGCATTTATCAAGGATCCTGATGGATACTGGATTGAAATCTTTGATCTAAAAAGAATAGGAACTGTGACTCAAAGTTCTTCTTAGGCTTAAGATATCCCCTTCAGGTACAAACTCTGATTTTCTATTCCGTTGCCTTTATTTTCCGTGCAAGCCCTTGTATGCAACTCTTTACGAAATACGATTTGTTTTGTCTCTCTTTGTTTAGGGTTAAGGGTTTCCTCATGTTTATTACAATGAAGTCTTCTGATTGTTGTTGCAGGCCCGGCTCTTGTGTGATAAATTTTCATATCTCCACCGATTTTAACTGGGTCTTTGCTCCTGAAGAGTCTGTAGTGTTTTTTTTAAGCTTCCCTTCAAGGATGAATAATGTTGTGAGACCAGAATAAATAAGGATTGTGTTGACTTCTACGTTTGCAATGGATGTGTGATAAGAGCATGCTTTCTAGAAAGTAATAATGTGTGAGAACGGTTTTGTATATATTCTGCAATTGGCTCCTTTGCTAGTGTTGGGTTAAGAGTGAAAAACTTTTCCTATAGTATTGATTTGGGTAACTACTTTATATGATTTGAAATGAAATAAAATTCATTCTAACCTAATTATATAATAAATATATAGATAGTAATATTTGTATAATAATTTAATTTAGTTAAGAAAATAATCTTATAGTTAATCATATAAATATTATGAACAAATATTTTATACCACATACTATTTGCTTAAATACTAGATATCTCACATCATTGCTTGAAAACACATCTGCGAATTGTAAAATAGTTTTATGATTATTGGTTCAATATTTAAGCATCTTAAGAATTATTATTTATATTAAAGTTATAATTATTATTGTTATCTTATAAGTAACAAAATTATTGACTGAGGTATTTTTCTAAGAAAAAAATAAAGATGTAAGACTACTTTTTAATTATTTATCGCTATTATAGTTTAATTCCATTGAACTAATTTGTGTAATAAAAAAGTAGAAACTGAACTCATCCCAATTCATTATAATTTAATTGGATACAGTTGTTATAATTCATTTTTTCATTCCTTAATATAATATAATCATTGAATTTATCGACCACTTAATTAATGAATGAAAAATTGATTTAGACTATGTCTTGATAAAATAGCTAAGAACTGAGTAAGAAATTTCAAAACTAACCAGATGATGGTAGCAATTTTTCTTAACTTCCAATTCATTCTAGCGCTACCCATATACAGTTAAGACTTTGCAAGTACATAATCGTGTTTAGGTCTGTTGCATACAATAGATAATCGTGTGAATTGATTTTGTTCACTGCATACATTTTGTTTGGGTTTGTATTATTTTTGTGCATCATGAATTGTAGGTTGTTTCTTCCTGTTCTGTTTGCCGAGACATTCTGAAATTGGGTCTGTTTCGTGGGCTGGGCTACGATTTGAGGAATGTCTCTCCTAAGCCCTAAATATATTATATAGGTTTAATTAGTCGAATAGTACCACTCTCGTTCAGATGTATCAGATGTATCAGTTTGGTACCTGCTTTTAAAAATGTGTCAATTTAGTCACAACTTTTGAAAAAGTGTCTTAATCAGGTCCCTTTTAGACAAAATTACTAAAGTCGTTAACTTAATTCATGGCTTTTACTACTAAATTTTTATATAAATATCAATACATAATTTTGTAAGTCATTTTAAACATCAATATCATTAACGGTGTTAATAATTTTTTGTTGAAGTTGGGACTCAATTGACACATTTTTTTAAAACGGGTACCAAACTAATAAATCTAAATGGAAGTGGGTACCATCTAATTAATTTTATATATGTATATATATACATACATATATACATACATATATAGATGTGTGTGTGTGTATAGGGAATTGTAGTGAAGGAAAGAATGGAGGCATTAATATTGTAGAGTTGTTTGGTTGGAAGTCATGGTCAGACAAATATGAAAGGACTAGTTAGTCAAAAATGTGTTTGGTTAGCTTTTTAAGCGATGCGTATGAACATACGTAATTACATTTCAACTCTTGCTTTTTGTGGAAAATATTCTCAAAACCAACAAAACAAAAATAAAATAATTCAATATCTATATATAGTCGCAGACAATAGTCAATCAGAGTCCACCACCTGGAAGGTTAAGACCTAAAACACCTATTCTGTTAGGTAAATCCTTTTCCCTTTGCTTCACAACTAATAACTTCTTAATTATTCATTAATCAATTCAATAAATTAAATGGAACATCTTAATCACTTTGTTATATCCTCGTTGAATCTATGCTTCACACCTTGAATTTCAGTTTTAGTGTTTTGACTCTCATCTTCCCACAAAAATAAGTCAGTGTGGTATGATAAATAAGTCAAAATAATATTAATTAAACCTCTTTAATTAAATAATTTAAAGTACTTATTTAATACTGTTTTAAATATTTTAACTTTTGGAATATTGAATTGCGATTATCTTATGTTCTGAGTGTCGTACGTAGCAGCCTATATTAGTGTCTGGCAACGCTGAAAATGATGTGAATCAATACTAGTCAAGATTTATGCTGTGATTTGATGCTCAACATTGCTACATTATTCTCTCAATTTTATTTCACGAAAAGTGACTTTAATTTATGAAATTTTATATTACATATATATCGATCACAAGTAAATAAAGTTTGGTGAATGATATTTTCATTGAGTATCAAACTTGGACATTACTTGATACGACTTTTTTGTGTTGAGTAAATTAATTATCTGCGTTCATCTCCTCGATGATAATAAAAAAATTGTTATTTCATAGTTAATTTGAAATAATTTTTTGGTTAATCATAAAATTGTCTTGTATTATCTAATTTAATTTAATTTAATGTTAATTAGGATTATTCTTCTCTTCTTCTACTCTAATTCTTTCATCTCAAACTTTCAAAGTATATTAAAACCTTTGTATCATCATTATTACATTGGAAGAGGTTGCGTGTTTACCCATGTTTTTGGTACATGCCATCTTTTATTTGTAAGTATTTTCATTTCAATTTGCCTCGTTTTTTGTTGTTGCATTTTAAAATCAAGTTTGAATTAAAATCTTTACAAATTCATTTTCAAAAATTGTAGGCTAGCATTTGTTAGGTTAAAACATTATCTACTAGGAAGTTATTGTAACATATATTTCACAATTTATGATTTTCAGATAATCAATCATCATTCTAATTAAAATTTGTGATAATCTTTGAAGAAAAACAAAAGAAATTATAACTATTAGTTCACCAAAGTTCCAAAATCACAAAGTGTCGTAACTAGATAACAAGATATAAACTATACTTTAGTTTCATTATATATTCCTACTCTGACTCAATTTTATACAATGAATATATAAGATCAATGATTTTTCTTTTTAAATTTTATATTTAAATTTAATTATATAAACAATACATACATAACATCTCTAATCTTATTTTGTATTTAATGGACCCATCTATGGAGGTAGTGGCGTGTGCGTATGGTCATCCCTTCAGATTTTGTGGTCACCCAGTCTCCTCCTTAGAGGGGTACCCTACATAATTAGATACTATGTGTCACATTATTGCTTAGTCGTACATTTTGACTTTATATTTTAAGAAAAATATATAAATTTGGTAGAAAATATTTCTTCATAAAAGTTAAATTAGTATTCTAACAACAAAAACTAACAATGTAAATGCAATACACCACTTACTAACTTCTAGAGTGAAAATGTGAGAAATTAAATATTTACATATCTTATCGTAATTTATTAGTGGTTTATGTGCTCATAATTTATTACGAATGAAAATCCGCAAAAAGTGAAATAAAATGTTACAATATTCAACCTCATACTTATAATTAAAAAATAGATTTATCCTCATCTTCGTACTTGTAATTGTCATTTAATCTTTAAAGAAGTACATACATAAATATATACTATTTATCAATAATTGTCACTACTTTGCAATTATGTAATACCAAATCACTAAAACATAACAAAAAAAAAATGTAAAAAAACGAGAAAACATATTTTTGAAGTCATTGAAATATAAGTAATAAAAAAAGATATTATTACAAAACATTTGATATAAATAATTTATTTTTCTATATATCTATACATGCTTTAGAAATGAATCTTTATGCATTTTTTTCAGTTAAATATCTTGAAATTCATTTCATGTATGAATTACTTAATTGAATCAGGTTGTTTATGTTTAGATATTTAAAAGAGTGATAAAAAGAAAAAAAGAGTTAGAAATAGTGTAAAGGTGACAAGAGAGTGGATTGAAAAGTGCATTAGTGTGTGTGTGTGTGTGAGTACTGTGTTTGTGATTTGAAAATAGAGGAAGTGCAAAGTCTGACACAAATCTTGGGGATCTTGTTTTTTTGGAACCTTTTCGATTGGGTTCCCAATGAGGATTCCACCACACCACAAAACCTGTTACTCTTAATTTAAAGAAAAATGTGTTATGTCTTGCATCCACTTCTTTTGTCGCTTACACCATCTTATGATGTTCCTCTTCTCTGCAATCCCCAATGCCTTTGGAATCACCCAACATATTCCTCTAATTCTCATTTTCTGAACAAAGTAGAGAGAAATGACATACAGTATGTTATTTAAATCACACAAATAAGAAGAAAAGGAGTATGGCTTCTTAGTTTTTGGGAATGCTCCAATTTTGACCAAAATTCATCCGGCAGTCATCACTAGGAATAATTTATGTATTTTTAAATATTGTTTGTTTTGGAATATTTGAACTCCGTCACAGTTTTGTTCTTAAAAGATATCTCAGAGAAGAAGAGAAATAAGAGTATTTAAACTTCGTGACCTCAACTCTTGAACAATGTGAAATTTATTGGATATACCAGAATAAAAATAAGTGAAAAAATAAGTGAATTATATTAAAATGTAACTATATTAATCAAAATATTTTGTAGTAAACTAGATACGAAAAAATTCATCAACTCAATTCCTTTTATCTTATATTTTCACAAACAACGAGTAAAAGCCAAGGGGGTTTTACCAGAATTTGGAGTAATTTTAGTTTTTCAACTCGAGTTTCACAACTTTTAGTATTTTTTTTCTTTTAAAAGTGTTATAATAGGTTGATATAAGGAACGAGGTTAATATAGTTTTGATTCTTTTAACTTTTCTTAAAAATTAGAATTATTTTATTTTTAAAACTTTGATTCAATCTATTTTTAATTTTAAAAATATATGAATTTAGTCTTTTTAATTAAAGTTTGTTAGTTTTATTTAAGGTTTCAAACGCATTTAAATTGTTTAACTTGTTTAACACATTTTAACTTTAATATTAATCAAATAAACATAACATTTGAAACCTTAAATAAACTTAATAAAATTGAGTTAAAAAAACTAAATTTATACATTTTTAAAGATAGAAAACTAAATTGGTTCCTGATAAATTAATTTTAATTTTAATTTTCACCAAAACTTTAAAAATAAAAACATATTTAATCTTTAATAAATATAACAACTTTTTGTCATTTTATCGCATACAAATAAGGATAATACGGTATATATGTGTATGAAAGAAAAAAAAAGTTGTTCGCACTACCTTGTAATGTGTGAAATAAATTATAATTACACTTAATTTAAAATATTATTTTAATTATCCAAAATTATTAATTAAGACCTGTCACTAAATAAATAAAAGAATTAATTACTTTCTATTAATTTTTGTTAATATTTTTTTATGGCTTCATGTTAATAGTTCCTGTATATACATATTACCATTAGTTGAGGTTGACCAATCCTTCTCTTGTATTTTTTTTTTTTATGTTATATTCGACTCTAATATCTTAGTTTAAAATTGATGAAACTTCAACCTGACATAAGTTTCTTAATTGATTATGTTCTCAGTAGATCCTTCTCTTTTGTTTAAAATAGAAGAAAGTGAAATCACAATTATATCATGTTATGAAGATCTTACCTATATATAAGTTTAAAGTATAATATATAAATAAGTAAAAACTTTATCTTTACAAATTTACTTTATGAGATAAAAGTAAATCATAAAACCACTTATTAAGATAATTAAACTTCTCATTATTCTTTAATTACGATTTAGCACTTAAATCTCATAAATTACAAAAATAAAATAAAAACACTAAAAATGAAATTATTGGATAGATTAGTCATTAACAAAATTAATAAGTATCTTTAATTTTTATTTTTTAAAAATGTTAGTATACGATACACAAATATAGATTAACTAAAATCATTATAATTATCTCATAACTAGTTTGTTTAAGTTTTTTTTTTTCAAATAGTCATTTAATAAGATAACCCTTTTTGGTCTTTTATCTGTAACAACCTTTTCAAAATAAAAGAATTTGAAATAATAAAAAAAATGTTATTATAATTACAACCATAAGTCAACTTCCAATTAAAAAAAAAAAAAACTAAGTTAATA
>Ga0214542_1004724_pt1 | contig 26710 bp, 17 predicted proteins | sample CNSS1metaG_FD_160096 | JGI IMG/M metagenome (GOLD analysis project Ga0214542, IMG submission 160096) | Root nodule microbial communities from cowpea collected in UCLA plant growth center, Los Angeles, California, USA - CNSS1 | ecosystem: Host-associated > Plants > Roots > Nodule | place: USA...
TATATATATATATATATATATATATTATGAACTACTAGTGAGATTTTTATTTGAATAAGAATAATCTATCCATTCTTAAAAGAAATTAAGTCAAAAATTCAGGTAGAATCATGAAAATTTTCATGAGATGTTTCAGTAATGATAAATAACAAAAAGAAATATTAAAAGATATAGCACTTTTCTTTGATCAAGTAAGGCAACGTGTTGTTTAAAAATAAGAATTTAGATTAACAACATCTAAGTATAAAAACACTTAAAGTTAAAAAATAAAATAAAACTGTATATTTCAAGTGTAATTTTACGATAAATATTTACGGTGTATTTTTCGAGTCCAATTTTTTACATTTGAAACACATATCATACGTTTTGGAAATTTTGTTCCAGAAATTCTGTTCAAGAAATTTTGTTTTGGAAATATTATTCCAAAAATTTCGAAAAGTTTGTTTTAAAAAGTTTTCAAAATATGTAATATGGAAATCACTTTTTCGAAAGGCAAAATGGTTATTTCGAAAATTTGTGAGGGTGCACGAAGATGTTGTGGGAAAGCAGGAAGTAAAAGCCTACTTCATCGATTTTCAGTCCACACAAGCTTAATTGGGTTAGAGTATTTTTTTTGTTTGTATTTACTATTTGCACCACCTTAAAATACTGACAACAACTCTATATAAAATTCTTTTTATCACCCAATTTCCTATTTGACACCCCAAAGTGAATTTTTAAATTTTGAGTTTTTAAGCCCAAATTTAAGTTTCTTTGCTCCAGTTATGTGTCTTCTCATGCATCAAATATTTGGTATACTCGTTGTGTGAAATTCTAAATAATTAAATTTGTGAGGGGATCAAGTAAGGCTATTTTATTCTTCTTCTTTTTTTATGTTTTTTGTATTTTTATTTAATTTTATTTATTTAATTTATTTATTCTATAATCTTTCGTACGCCCTTTCATTTTTAGTTTTTAATCGAGTCTTTTTCTTTCATCGTTTTCTTATTTTATATTCTCCTCTTCTTCTTTCCTTTCTAATTTTTTATTCTATCATTTTTTACTTGTCCTTTTCATTTTATCCATTTTTTTTATAACTTTTCTTATTCTCTTCCATCTTTCCTTTTCTCTAATTATTTTATTTATTAAGACCCGAATACAAGGAGATTACGAAATCTTCTAAGAGAAAATAACCAATCAAAATTTTTATATTTTGACCACCGACATATTTTTTATTAGTTTTAAAAGATAATTTATTATATGATGGAATTTTTTTTCCTCCTTAAAAATTTCTAATTAAATTAATTGAATACCTCGAAACTTGTTTATATAATTTAAAAGTCTTAGCAAAAGGCAATAGTATTTCGTTATGAAAAGGAGTATATTAAATTTCAAATCCAATCAATCTCAAGAACAGGGAAAAAAGAATATTCGTCACTGGAGAAGAATATTCTTATTAAGAGTTATTCTATTCCATCGTAATAGGATAAAATATGAACAAGAAGATGGACAACTTACGAGATTTTTAGAAATGTTTAAAAACAATTACATATTAACATTCTTTTTTATCATACTATTGTTTAAATGACAAATTACTTCACATTTTAAAGTGAAATTGATTAACTTTGAATTCTTTAGCTTATAACTCTGAATTATCCAAAACACTTGAGTCATTTTTTTTTCATAACCACCTTAATTTGGGTCTTTATCTTTTTGATAAAACTTGAGGTATTCCCAAAAGTATCAATAATCGTTTAGACCACACTAATCCTCGATTTTGGATTAATCACACACACACTTCTCTATATTTTGCAAAAAGTAAATAAAAAGTAAATATAGGTTTTGATTTTAAACTCAATGTATTTTTGTCAACTAATTAATCCTTTAGATATTGAAGTCATGTATCTTAACTTTACTACAATAAATATTTCATGTAATTACTTGTAAAAATTTGTTGGGAATCAAAATATGAATCTAACTTTCACATTAGATAAAGAATTATTGATTTACTATGATTCTTTTTATTATGATTGGATATATTTATATAATATTGCATTTTGTATACATATTAATATGATGAAATAATCCACATGGTATATGAGGTTGCATGATGCAAGGGTGTGGTAGTTTGGGTTTGAGAGGCATAGAATAAAATGTAGATAGGGTTAGGTATATGTAGGCTCACTTCCTTATAAATGGTTAGTACATACAAGCCTAATTTTGCAAAGTGGTGGGACAAAAGGGTACATACTAGTTTAATGTAAAGGGCATCATTCGAGGAGCTTCCTTCACAAGTTCCTTTATAAGATAGAAATATAAGGGGAAAAAATTAAAATATACTTTTCATAAATTCAAACTTATGTATAAATTATTTTGTAAAAAATATAGAACATTTCTTATATAATTTTATAATTTTTTTATTTTTAATTTGTATATAAGTTAATTTATAAAAAAAAAACAATTTCAATTTTTTCTATTAGTTTTGTCTTTTGGAAAGAGTTTGTAGAAAAAATCTTCCAAATATAATTTAACATTTTTATTCTCCCTATTTTAGTTTGGTCCTATTATTTTTCACTATTTGGATTATTTTGGATTGATCGAGTTACAAGCTTAGTTCAAATTTTAATGTTTTAACATTAATTTCCAAATATGAGAGTATCCTAATGATGAAGATAAAAAAAATCGTAAATCCATATATAATTATGTGTTTTTGGTTATCAATGGTGCTTCATCGATTATTAATTTTTATATGAAAACCTAGATAATTATTTTAGTGAAATAGCCCCTCTGAACTATATTTTTTTCATCAATAAAATATGAAGAAAATGCCTTAAGAAGATCAAAGTCATTACTACACATACCAATGATTTAGTGATGTCTATACATATTACAATTCAAACCATCACAAAATGCAAAAAAAATCATCTCTTCAAATCACAACAAGCAAAACATAGCAAATTAACTAAAATTGTGAATTTCTACCCATTCTCATTTTTTACTTGTAGTATCAAAACCATTATGCTTCTCACCTATAAATGCAATATATGGCATAGTGTGGTGCTTACACGTGATTTTGAAGTTGCAAAAGTTGCAAAAAGCACAAGATAAAACATATGTCTTTCTCACGTTGAAAGCAAACGTATATTTTAAAGTTTTTCTCTCTCAATTGTTATGATTTAAGTTTAAGCCATTATGATCTGTCATTGCATTTATTTCCAAAAACTTTCCTTTTGTTCTCAAACCAACCGATTATAGTAGTAATTGAAGTTTTTCTCTTTCAACTATTACCCTTTAAACCCTAACCCCACACTTCTCTGTCATTCCTTTGCTTTCCAAAAACTTTCCTTTTACTCTCACACCAACGGATTGAAGCAAGAATTGAAGTTCTTCCTCTCATAAAGTTCTTCCAAATTTGTCTTCTCACTCTTTCTCTTCTTTTTATTTTAACTTTTGTTACATTTGTTTTTTTGTTAGTAATATGTTTGTTAGGTTTTGATTTATTTTTCCTGTCTACCAATTTTTCCTTCTTTACACAACATGGCTGCATGTGCAAAAGGATTTTCCAATTTTATGTTTACATATTTATTTTTAATTTGCTAAAGTTTTATTTTTTTACCATTTTCAATTAATAACTCTGCATGTGTGTCAAAATTGTGTGTTGTGTGGTTGAACCTTTGATGAATTTTGAGTTTGTCAAAGGTATCCTTCACAAATGCTTTTCAAATTTTTTTCCTGAAATTCTTGACCAAAGCAGACCATGTTGATATGTTAAATGCATTTCTTGCCTCTAGAGAGGATCAACATGTTGTTATTGCTCTACAATATTGTAAAGTGAAGACTTTCCAAGGTATGTCACTTTCACCAATTATTACATTTATAGAAATTTATGGAAAGTTATTAATATATTGATATATTTTGTAGAAAAATTTTTCTCTTCAAAATTATATGAATTGTGCCAAGATAATATTTAACTGTGATTGTGAAGATGCTCTGAAGTTGAAAAAAAAAGGTAAGTAGATTTTATATACAATTTTGTTCTTTTCATATTATGTTTAATATATTTACTAATGTTTTTTGTATGTTATAGGATATAGAATGTACCGAATCCCCTTCACAAGCTCTGACCCAATTGTCTCAGTTTTCAAAAGCAAGCTTAGAAGACGAATTCATTAAACTCAATCCTAGAAGCTCCATTAAAGGTCTCAAAGATTTTAAAGAGGTCTCATTCTTTTTCGTTCTCTTGCAGTTAAATTTTTTGAGTTCAATAGACTTGATTATGTTTATTGATGGTGTTGCATTATTTATGTTCCAGGAAAGTACTTTTGTAGTGAAGGCTACTATTAAACACGTTCTGGATCATGATGATTGGTGGTACACGACATATATCTGCAACAAAGTTTTCTATCCTGATTCTAAAATATTTTTTTGTGAAAAGTGTAATAAACATGTCATTAAGGTTACACCTAGGTAATATTAATAATATCCCACAATTCTGCTTCTATGGATATACAAATATGAATATATGAACAAAATTTTATAATGTCTTAAATATTTTTTTGTCAAGTTAAACTCAGACTTCGTGTAATTGATGTTATAGATTCTACAACTTTTGTTGTATTTGATCGTGATGCAACTGCAATATTGAACAAATCATGCTCTGATATTCTTGACTTACAAGATAAGATTTACTTTAAAATCTATTGTTATTTTTTTGCCTTTGAACTTTCATGTTTTGTATCATTTTCAATCAAATGAATAAGCAATATTTTCACATTCAAGATTTTGGACCACTTTTAGAATTATTTAAATGATCTTTGTTATTTAGAGCAATGCGTTTTGATTGAGTTAAGTAGTTTTTTAATAAAATTTTATTAATAAAAAATTATTGTTGGAAATATGCCTAAAGAGTTTCAAGTCCTAATTGATAAGACTTATCTCTTCAAAGTTGAGTGCAAGAATAATTATACTAGCATATTTGATAATCATTTAGACTTAAAAAAGTGTGCATGGATAAAAAAATTATTAAAAGCTTTAATGATGTTGAACTTAAGTTTGTGGTAAGATGTGTTTTTCTTTTTCCGTGTTATCATATATGAGTTGATTTTCTTATTTCCAACTTAAACAATACTTATAAAGGGTCATGCAAACCACCAATTCAGGGTCATCCTTCTAAGATTAAACATGATATACATATATATCAACACATATACATGCACATTCATGATTCAACTACGATCCACCACTTATACATTTTATCTTTTATACATCATACCATTAACATAATTATTGAACATGCATAAAAGCATATAACATAACATTATCATGTTCTTGTACAAAGTTGCTTGAGTGATCTCTACTTGCTTACGCAATCTCCTCTCACTTGAGTGACCTCGATATATCCAATGTATCATCCTTTGAGCTTGAGTAGTATTCTGACTACTTGGGCAAAATGTAACCCAAAAATGTCACCCTTCTCGATTTTTTTTCCTCTAGTTACCACTTTGTAGCTTGAGTGTTCTAATTGACACTAGAGTGACAATCACTCGTTGAAAACAATCCAACACATTCTAGAGAACTCTTCCACTACCTTTAGGTCCTTGAGTATCCATTCAATAACACCCATGAAATGCGTCATGCACTATCATACATTCAAGACACATGTATACCACCTTTGCCACATTTAAGCGTTCAAAACCAACACTTGAACCATAAGCCATATCACTTGAGTGTCATCTCCAATCCTTAAGTATTTTTTCTAGGGGAAAGAGAAATGTTTCAACCTCTATTTTGCTCAAGCTAAAAGCCAACTCTTAAGCCATACACGACATCACTCAAACAACCAACACATAGTTTGAGCGACATAATGTGATGAATGCAATGATTTTGCACCGTTTAAGTCTCGTTCACATATATATATATATATATATATATATATATATATATATATATATATATATATATATATATATACATATATATATACTCACAATGGTGCAACGGATCCAAAATTTCCAAATTCAACATGAGTGAACATAATATACATACTACCATAAAAAGCCATTATAATTCCCCAATCTTAACTTTAGATTCACATATCCTCAAGTTTATATGATATATACATTCAAAATAATCATCACATTACATAGAATTATTATTGGCTCTCCTTAACTGGGTTAAAGGGTGCATGATTATTTTCTAACACTCTAAATAGTTTAGGTAAATTTTCAGAAACTCAACCTTACACTGATAGTAACTCCTCTTAAACATCCACTCGAGAAAGGGTAAGAAAAGTATAAAATCTTTAAATAAAACTAATTCTACTTATAAAAACAAAATTTTGATTAATACAGTGTACTCATATCATACATATTCCTTATAAGACCATGTAAAATTATAATAATTAGGAAAAATAAATAAATAAGGTGATAATTAATTATTTTAAAAGAATTTATTTAAAATGTTATTGTAAGATATAATGGTTTGTTATTATTTTTTATTTAAAAGTTTTTTTAAGAGATAGAAACAAAAAGATCACATAAAATCTCTTAAGTGTATATAGGGTTTTAAAGGTGAGAGTGAAACCTATAAATATACATACTAAATGAGTGAGTAAGTGTTATGCTTGGTGAGAAAGAACGTGACTTCGGAAAAAGCTTTGAAGGTTTACATACTAAACTTAGGTAAGGGAAACTAACATTTTGTTTGCTTGCTTGTATGTGTTTCAAAGTTAAGAACAATAGTGTTTTGAGGATTGATAAGCATGTTTTATTATTTATGAATGTGTGTGTGATCGGTTCCACCAAAGCTGGGGGAGGCTGCCCTATGATGGCGATGTGTTCCATCATAGCCGAGGAGGCTACCTTGTAAGGGCGATGTGTTCCATCATAGTCGGGGAGATTGCCATGTGAGGGTGATGTGTTCCACTTTTGGTTGGGGAGGCTACCCTGTAAGGTCAATGTGTTCCATCATGGTCGGGGGGTTGCCTTGTGAGGGTGATGTGTTCCATCATAGCCAGGGAGGCTGCCCTATTACGGCGATGTGTTCCATCATAGTCGGACAGGTTGCCCTGTGAGGGTGTTGTGTTCCACTTTTGGTCGGAGAGAATGCAATGTAAGGGCTATGTGATCCATCATAGTCGGGGAGGCTGCCTTGTGAAGGCCCTGCTGCATGGTTGCTATCATCGCCTCAATTGCTCCCACCAAATGAGAATTATCAGGATTTGGGATAGGAGGAGGGGGAGGCCTAGGTGCCATAGCTCTGACCACACAAAGAAGGAATCATCAGTCTAACTAATAGATAACACAACTATACCAAAACACTACGAGGAATACACAACAGAAACTAAGCAAGCTCACACCACAGATCCTAAAGGAACCAGTGCTCTGATACAAAAAATGTAACAACCCATTTAATAGTTTCAAACTACTAAACAAAACATTATATCATGATTTAACAAGCAGATAGTTGGAATAAACCATACACGAGTTTAATACAGTCATCCAAATAACCATATGAACTTTCAAGCATAAGTGTGGTCTATACTAGAGAAGGATCAAATATAAAATCCAAAGGGGACTTTAATCCCAAGTTACACAAAACAGAAGTCTACAAAACGCCTTATCGTAGCGAGTCAACTCTAGTCCTGAAGGGGAGTATCTTTTCCTTAATCCTTTCCTGCTCACACCACAACGTACGTGATCATCGTAAAGAGAACATACACAAAGAAGGCAAACCAAGACAAGAAGGGTAAGCTAACAATATAAATCAAGTAATTTAATTATAATTATCAGTGGCCAACATAGAACAATACGGTTACATGACCCTAGACTCGACATCCGGATTATGTAAGCAACATTAGATCTCTTGGTGGCTTGCACGTGTGAAGGTTCCCAAACTCTCCAGAATTTGGGCTCAAGGGGTTATCACCCAACCACTCCCAAGGTAAGTCTCCTTCACGTCCATGACTGATCGGGTCTATAGACTAGGACCTCCTGCTACTCCTCACGACATAGGCCATCAAACTCCACATGAGTCTTAATGGACTATTGGAGCGTCAGGATGCCAACCAAATCTAAGTCCTTAAGTGCTTACACATACACTACGTACTTCTCCTAGAATTTCCCTTGAAATCCTAGTTCCATCACACCCCTTCACAATTCCATTCCTCAAACTTTCATCATACAATTATATACATACAACACCAATCACAATTCTCCAGTATACTATAAGCAAACATCACATTATCTCACTAAAATAAGGCTCTTAAGCATCTACAACAGAGAAAAGAACATAACTCTGTAGTGAGATTCGCTTAAGCTAGAGAATCTCGCCTAGGCTAAGGAGTAATCTCGCTTAGGCGGACTACTCTCGCTTGGGCGAGACCCCATACAGTGGGCAACCCAAAATCCTGGGCGAATTCTCGCTCAGGCTAAGCTGGTTCGCTTAGACGAGAGGATCTCTCGCTCAAGCAACCCCAACTCGCCTAGGCGAGACCTCGCGCAGTAGTAGAGGTAACTCTCTGATACTTTCGCTCAAGCGAGAGATGCTCGCCTAGGCAAGAGTATCAGGATTCCACATTGTTCTACATATGCAGAGCTACGAAAATCATGTAAAAATCCAATTTAAACCAACAAGCAATTCCCAAACAACGATTTAAACAAGGATCATACCATTCAAGCACTCAAGGATACTATATACACGAAATTTTAGTGAAGGTTAGCTTCCCTTACCTTTTTGCTAAGAAATTGAGTTTGGTGGAGTCAAACTAGTTGCAAGGAGGCAGAAATCTCAATTTGACCTAGTAGGTAAGGAGTGGAGGGAGGATGTTTCAGAGGGTTCAGTTGGGTTGTTGCTTCCAAAATCTCATCACATGTCAAAGAAGTAGTGAGGAAATTGGTTAAGAATGTAGAGCTTTGAGAGAGTGTTTAGAGCTGAAGAGAAAAGTGAAGGTGGTTGGCCTTTTGGGTCTTTACCACAGAGAGAGCAAGGAGAGAAATTTTAAAAGAGGGGTTTCATAATCTCCCCTATAACAAAAATTTTCGACCTGAAAATTGATGCTTACCCGAGAACATGTGGGGGGTATGACTTTCTCACGTCTTCCTCAATTTCCTAAGTGGAATCGCCCGTTCTCTTATCCCATATGACCTGAACTAGGTTGATGGACTTCCCTCTAAGTTGCCTTGTCTGGATATCACCAAGACCGATTGGCTGAGCCTCTACTGACAGATCCCCTCTAATTTGCAAATCTTCTGCCTCAAGTACATGGGAGGGGTCAGGGACATACTTTCTAAGTTGCGAGACGTAAAACACTGGGTGAAGGTTGGCCAACAGAGGAGGTAGAGTGACTTCATAAGCCACTGGTCTAATCCTTCTCAGGATTTGATAGGGACCAATAAACTTAGGAGATAACTTCCTAGAGCGAATCGTCTTTCCCACACCAGTAGTCGGGGTAACTCTCAAGAAGACATGGTCCCTAGGTGCAAATTCCAAAGGCCTTCTCCTCTGATCTGCATAAGATTTTTGTCGACTCTAAGATGCCTTCATTATCTCTTGTATCAGCTTAACCTTCTCAGTAGTTTGTCTCAGTAACTCTGGTCCCACTACCACCGACTCCCCATCTTGGTACCAATACAGGGGAGTCCTGCATCTCCTGCCATAGAGAGTTTCGTAAGGTGCCATGCCAATGCTTGCATGGAAACTGTTATTATAGGTGAACTACACTAAAGGCAGTATCTCATCCCAGGCACCCAGATGGTTAAGCACACACATCTGCAAGAGATCCTCAAGGGACTGGATGGTCCTCTCGGACTGACCATCCGTCTGGGGTGGTAGGCTGAGCTCATAGTCAATCTGCTACCCAAGGCACTCTGCAAAGTTTGCCAGAAACGGAAAGTAAAACGTGCGTCCCTATCTGAGACTATACTTGACGGCACCCCGTGCAACCTCACAATCTCACTGATGTATAATTGCGCCAACTTAACCATGGACATCCTCAGATTCACGACCAGAAAGTGGGCGCTCTTAGTCAGGCGGTCCACTATAACCTAGATGGCATCGTGGCCTCTTACAATCTGCGACAAGTGGGTAACAAAATCCATAGCAATGTTATCCCACTTCCATTCTGGTATCTCTATCTGTTGCAGCATTCCCTTAGGCCTTTGATGCTCTGCCTTGGCTTTCTGACAGGTCAAGTAAGAGGATACAAAATGGGCAACATCTTGCTTCATGCCCGACCACCAAAAAGATTCTTTCAAGTCATGGTACATTTTAGTCATGCTTGGATGCATACTAAAACGACTTTTGTGCCCCTCTTCAAGGATCATACCTTTCACCTCTACGTCTTCAGGTATACATACTCTGCCTCTGAATCTCAACACCCCATCACCTCCTATTGTAAAGTCCTTGGCTTTTTCTGTACTAAGTAACTCCACTGTCTTTTGTAGCTTTGGTTTAGATAGTTGCTTCTCTTTGATCAAGACAAGGAAATCATTAGACACAGTTAGATGGTTGCATCTAATGACACTCTCTCCTAAAACCACCTGTAACTTCATGTCTCTAAACTTTTCCACCAAGTCCAACTCCTTAATCATCATGTGAGTCGCATGAACTGTTTTTCTACTCAAGGCGTTGGCCACCACATTTGCTGTCCCTGGGTGGTATAACAGCTCAAAGTCGAAGTCCTTCAGAAACTCCATCCACCGTCTCTATCTCATGTTTAACTCTCTCTGGTCAAACAGGTACTTCAGACTCTTGTGGTCACTGAAAACCTGGAACTGCGCGTCATACAAATAATGTCTCCAGATCTTCAAAGCAAATACCACAACGACCAGTTCTAAGTCATGCATGGGATAGTTTTCTTCATGGTTTTTCAGTTGTCTCGAGGCATAGGCAACCACCCTTCTGTCTTGCATCAAAACGCATCCTAATCCCTGATAGGAAGCATCATAGTAAACCTCAAAGGGTTTGCTAGCATCAAGGATCACCAACACATGGGCACTAGTCAACTTTTGTTTCAACTCTAGGAAACTTTCTTCACACCGGTCAGTCCAAGCGAAAGGTTGGTCCTTTCGAGTCAACTGTGTTAGGGGTGACACTATTTTAGAGAATCCTTCAATGAACCTCTTATAGTAGCCAGCCAACCCCACGAAGCTCCTTATTTCAGTCACCAATTTAGGACACTCCCATTTTAACACAACTTCCACTTTGGATGGATCCACTGATATGCCCTGAGCTGAGATTGTATGCCCTAAGAATTGGACTGTGGTCATCCAAAACTCACACTTCGACAGTTTCGCATATAATTGTTTCTCTCTCAAGATGCCCAAAATTGTCCTCAAATGCTCTGTATGCTCCTCATGACTCCGAGAGTATACTAAGATGTCGTCGATGAAAACCACCACAAACTTGTCCAAGAATGGCCTGAAGATTCTGTTCATATAGTCCATGAACATGGTAGGGGCATTAGTTACTCCAAAAGGCATTACTACGTACTCGTAATGCCCGTATCTGGACCTGAAAGCTGTTTTCTGAATATCATCAGACTTGACTCGAATCTGATGGTATCCTGATCTCAGATCGATCTTAGAAAACACGGTGGCTCCATCAAGTCGTCTATCCTTGGCAGAGGGTACTTATTCTTGATGGTTAACTTATTTAACTGCCTGTAATCCACAAAGAGTCTAGAATTGCCATCTTTCTTTTTAACCAGCAACACTGGCGCTCTCCACGGTGACATGCTCGGGCTAATGAATTATTTCTCTAGCAGCTCTTCAATTTTCTTCTTTAGTTCCTCTAGTTCAGCAGGAGCCATCCTGTAGGGTGCCATTGATACTAGCCCTGCTCCTGGCACCAGATCAATAGAGAACTTTATTTCTTTAGGAGGGGGTAAACCAGGTACATCCTCAAGAAATACGTCTGAGAAGTCTATTACTACTGGTGTTTCAGTATTTCCACCTCCCTTCTCGACTGATAAATGAGTGAGAATTAGGAAATATTGAGATCCCTCCCTGATTGCCTGGTCCACCTGCTGAGATGATAACAACTGATCTCTCTCATCCAAGCTGGGAAACACCACTTTATTCTCATTGCAATCAATTAAAATGTGATTAGCAGACAGTCAATCCATTTCTAAGATTACATCTAGTCCCTTCAGAGGTAAACAAATAAGGTTTACCCTGTACTTGCGCCCCTCAACCTCGATCAAACACCTAGCACAAAGTGTCGAGGTTCTAACCATCCCAAAAGTAGGCCTGGATACTACCAGGTCAAATTGGAGCTCCCTCACTGGAAGACCCAACTCAACCACTTTAGACTCCGAAACGAAGGAGTGCGTAGCCCCAGAATCATACAGAACGCATAAACTCCTACCAGCAATAATACATTATCCAATGATGAGGTTACCTGATCTGACCGCCTCTGTACCCGTCATAGTATACACCCGACTGGCTGCTTGAGGCCTTACGCCTCCCCTGGACTGCTGCGGCTGAGACTGTGCTGAAGGTCTCGACACTGCACTCCTACTAGCAGGGCAATCTCTGATGAAATGACCCTCCTTGCCACAACCGTGACACGTCCTCCTACTAGAGAGCCGAGGGCAAGCATTCTTCATATGGGGCCCTCCATAAAGAAAACACTGCGCCCTATGAGGCTGAAACTGCTAAGGCGGGTGTGAGAATCTCCTAGGCTCCTGAGGTTGAGGCCTGGAGTATGGCTTCCTCCTGTCTTCATGTCTGCTTGCGGACCCAGATGGTCATCCCGTCTTCTGCTAGGATCGCTGTTGTGCTTCAATTTCAGACTTAAGCTTCTCCATTACTCGTGCCTTCTCTACTAAAGCAGGGAATTCTTTAATAGAGAGTGGGGCCACCATGAGCTTGAGATCACCTCTCAACCCATTTTCAAACTTCCTGCCCAGATGTTTAAATTTTTCAGCATACTCAGACACTGACATGTCTCCTTGCATCAGCTGCAAGAACTCGACCTCCTTCGCATACCTTACACTATCTGGGAAGTATTCGGTATAGAACTTTTTCTTAAACAGTTCCCAAGTGATAGGTTCCCTACTATCCTCCAGCATCATTTTCATGCTGGACCACCAATGGACGGCCTCACTAGCAAGAAGGTACTCCGTGTATGCTAATCTGTTCTCCGCAGGACATCTCTTGGCATCATATATTCGTTCCATGTCCCGCATCCACAGGTCTGCTCCATCCGGGCTAGTCTTGCCATTAAAGCGGGATGGATGATGTTGTAGAAAATCCTCCAAACTCCACTCTTGCACTCTTGGTGGTGGAGCTTGGGATGAACCGGCTGCTAAACGGTTTTCTCCCAACTGATGCAGGGCTTCCAAGTGCCTCTGCTAGTCGCCTCTGCTGCTAGTCTTGCATACTCCATCTGTTGCAAGGCTAGGTTTTGTTGGTTCATCATATTAGCATTTTGTTGCTGCATGGCTGCTATCATCGCCTCAATTGCTCCCACCAAATGAGGATTATCAGGATTTGGGATAGAAGGAGGGGGAGGCCTAGGTGCCATAGCTCTGACCACACAAAGAAGGAATCATCAGTCTAACTAATAGATAACACAACTATACCAAAACACTACGAGGAATACACAACAAAAACTAAGCAAGCTCACACCACAGATCCTAAAGGAACCAGTGCTTTGATACAAAAAATGTAACATCCCATTTAATAGTTTCAAACTACTAAACAAAACATTATATCATGATTTAACAAGCAGATAGTTGGAATAAACCATACACGAGTTTAATACAATCATCCAAATAACCATATGAACTTTCAAGCATAAGTATGGTCTATACTACAGAAGGATCAAATATAAAATCTAAAGGGGACTTTAATCCCAAGCTACACTAAACAGAAGTCTACAAAACGCCTTATCGTAGCGAGTCAACTCTAGTCCTGAAGGGGAGTATCTTTTCCTTTATCCTTTCCTGCTCACACCACAACGTAGGTGATCATCGCAAAGAGAACATACACAAAGAAGGCAAACCAAGACAAGAAGGGTAAGCTAACAATATAAATCAAGTAATTTAATTATAATTATCAGTAAGAAATTTCACTTTATCATAGATATTTAAGTGGCCAACACAGAACAATATAGTTACATGACCTTAGACTCGACATCCGGATTATGTAAGCAACATTGGATCTCTTGGTGGCTTGCACCTATGAAGGTTCCCAAACTCTACAGAGTTTGGGCTCAAGGGGTTATCACCCAACCACTCCCAAGGTAAGTCCCTTTCGCGTCCATGACTGATCGGGTCTATAGACTAGGACCTCTTGCTACTCCTCACGACATAGGCCATCAAACTCTACATGAGTCTTAATAGACTATCGGAGCGTCAGGATGCCAACCAAATCTGAGTCCTTTAGTGCTTACACATACACTACGTACTTCTCCTAGAATTTCCCTTGAAATCCTAGTTCCATCACACCCCTTCACAATTCCATTCCTCAAACTTTCATCATACAATTATATACATACAGCACCAATCACAGTTCTCCAGCATACTATAAGCAAGCATCACATTATCTCACTAAAATAAGGCTCTTGAGCATCTACAACAGAGAAAAGAACATAACTTTGTAGTGAGATTCGCTTAAGCTAGAGAATCTCGCCTAGGCTAGGGAGTAATCTCGCTTAGGCGGACTACTCTCGCTTGGGCGAGACCCCATACAGTGGGCAACCCAAAATCCTGGGCGAATTCTCGCTCAGGCTAAGCTGGTTCGCTTAGACGAGAGGATCTCTCGCTCAAGCGACCCCAGCTTGCCTAGGCGAGACCTCGCGCAATAGCAGAGATAACTCTCTGATACTTTTGCTCAGGCGAGAGCTGCTCGCCTAGGCGAGAGTATCAGGATTCTACATTGTTCTTCACATGCAGAGCTACGAAAATCATGTAATAATCCAATTTCAACCAACAAACAATTCCCAAACAGTGATTTAAACAAGGATCATACCATTCAAGCACTCAAGGATACTATATACTCGAAATTTTAGAGAAGGTTAGCTTCCCTTATCTTTTTGCTAAGAAATTGAGTTTGGTGGAGTCAAACTAGTTGCAAGGAGGCAGAAATCTCAATTTGACCTAGGAGGTAAGGAGTGGAGGGAGGATGCTGCAGATGGTTCAGTTGGGCTGTTGCTTCCCAAATCTTATCACAGGTCAAAGAACTGGTGAGGAAATTGGTTAAGAATGTAGAGCTTTGAGAAAGTGTATAGAGCTGAAGAGAAAAGTGAAGGTGGCTGGCCTTTTGAGTCTTTGCCGCAGAGAGAGCAGGGAGAGAAATTTTAAAAAAGAGATTTCACAAGAACAAAATCAAAGAATTTGAGATTCAAGGAAAAAAATAAAACTTACTCCTATCAAAATTGTAGTTGAGTAAATTTGATCTATTATATGTTATCTTCTATATGTTATTTTTTCTAAAAGTGAAATGAATAAATCATCATTTCAAAAATTTAGAAGTGTTAGAGAAAATAGAATCTTAAAGAGATAGAAATTTAAAATAAAATAAAGTATACGTTATTTCATTTCTCTACTTATATTATTATAACTTTTAAATAAGTAGAAATTTATAAAAGTGGTCTTACATTCATTCCCATTTTCATCTTTTTAAAGTGTTTCTTAACATTTGAATGATAAAAATTTTATTTGTAAAATACAATATTTATGTCTATATTAATATTATTTACTTTAAAATATAACTTAATTTAGGTTGTATTTTTAATATATCTTATCTATAACAATATAAAAAAATACATATTTTTTGTGTTTACATTCCGTTATTTCAGTTTTATCCTTAATTATTATTTTAAAAATTAATTATTTTATATATAATTTATTTAACCATTATTCTAAACACTTCTTTTATTTTTAACGATTATTTTAAATATTATATATATATATATATATATATATTTAAATTTAATAACTATTTTAAAAATTAATTATGTATTTTTTATTGATCTTAACTAAAATTTTTATAAAAATAAAAAAAATACAAATACAGAATCATGGCATCACCTCTATTTTAACTAGTCATTACAATATTAATACACATTATTGACGATCGAAAACAAGAACTAACATCATACAATTAATTTCATATCCAAAATCCAAGATGATATCACTAAGATAAAGAACCCTTTCGTTAATAATTACTATTTGAGTCAACTAATGTTGTTGATCAATATTAATATTTAAATATACATAATACAAGAACCAACATATTGCATAAACAAATGGAATTAGTCATTTAATTAAATTAATAAATAATCATGCATGCAAAGAAAAAATAAATATACCCGTCCGTAGTTGACTCCAATCCAGCATCAATAATAATAAAAGAATCTAAATGAAAAGACCAAATAGTATACACTAACTATAATGGAAACAAAAACAAAAAAAAAAAAAAAAAAAAAAAAAAAAAAAAAAAAAAAAAAAAAAAAAAATAAAAAAAAAAAAAAAAAAAAAAAAAAAAAGCATGAGTGAGAAACTTAAAATAGCGACACCAACGTGAGTGTTTAATTGAAGTCACATGAATCGTCCCCTTTTGTCTGCTAACACACACCAACCAATCCACATGCAATCTCTTACAATCCTTTTCCGTAGACTTGTCCAATCACTTCGCTCCCAAAAAACTATGAGATACGTTAATGGATTACTTTTCTTATATTTAATACTTTTACATGGTTTAAGACGGAAAATCTATAACAATAACAAAGGAATTCCTCTTTTTTTTCCCACATTTCGTAATACCTATTTTATTCTTAATTATTTAAAAATTAATTATTTTATAAATAATTTATTTTTAATTATTTTTTCAAAAATCTCTTTTATCTTAAATTATTATTTAAATTTTCTTTTTACATCTCTTACTCTTTTAAATTTTATATTTAACAACTATTTTAAAATTTACATATTTATTATTAATCTTAACTTAAATTTTAAAAAATTTAAAAAATCGAATACACAGACGCACCTGTGTATTCGCTAGTTAATAATAATTTAGATACATCGTTTATGTTTTTTCAAATTTCTCATGTGCTTTTTAAAAATAAATATGTGATGAAGTTTTAAACTTTAGAACGAAAAGTATTTTGTATGTGGTGGTAATTAACTTTGACTCTGAAGATAAAAGATAAATTTTGACTAATAATTTTAAAAAATTAAAATAATATATTTACAATTTTTATATTTAATTATTATTACTAATATAATAAAAGTTAATATATAATTTAATATAATTGTACTTACAAAATAAATCAAATATATATAAAAAAGTGTCTTTCGTTTTATCAAATTTTTGAATTCATTAATAGTTGAAAAATATTAAAATTTTTAGTTATTTTTTTTTGAATGTAAATATGAATATATTCTAAAAAATTAATATTTAAAGAGACTTAAGATAAAAAAATGTTGATATAATATTAAAAAATAGACAAATGATAATGTAAACAAATCTTATTCCCCTAAACTTGGCTTACTTTTAAAAAATTGGTTTAAATCTACTTTTACTTCTTATAATTTTCTCATGTTGACGTGTAATCTCTATAAATTATAAAATTGTAATTGCAAATTTGGTGTTCCTATATTTTAAAATTTAAATTTGTTTAACCATTATTAATATATTATCAAATTATTTAGAGAAAATATTATGTTTTTAAAAATGATAATATTGTTAATTTATTGCTAATAAAATGTAACAATTAAGTTTAATAAGTTTAATGTATATTTTTTTTCTCAGAACACCTACTTTCACAACTTTTTTAACAATGAAGTATAATATTAATAATAAATATAAATATAAATATAAATTTAAGTTGAAATAATAATATGAATAGTTATACAATGATTCTATAAAATGTGAAAGTTTTTAAAATATCATAATCTAGCTGCATGTGCCAAAAATGAATTTAAGTAAAATAATATATACGTCTTAGATAAACTATTATTATGTAATACTGACATAATTATGTAGTAAATTTTATATATTTTATCATCAAACTTTTAAATTTTCATCTATTAGACTGATACGATAATTTTTTTAACAATATGTCACTTTTAAATTTTATATATTTTTGTAAGTTTTCTATAATAATTATTTATAACTCGTTCCATTAAAAAATTAATTGCCCGTTTAAATGTGCAAAAAGTAAACAAATGATGCTAGAACATGTTCTAAAGAAACTTGGATATAAAATTTACAATTATAATTAAAGGGTAAAATAAACTTTTATATCTATAAAATTGTATCTAGCTAAAATATCCTTAATTCATTTATTTCTTGAGGATATTATTATTATTATTATTATTATTATTAAAGGTATTTAGTATTGTTTTAATATTTAAAGTGATACAAAAATTAAGAGAGAGAAATATTCACACAGCACATAAAATAAGGCATAAAAATACTGAAATTCACGTAAAATGAGTTCTATTTATATTAAACTTTCTATTAATATCTATACTCTTTTTTCATCATTTTTATTATATGATTTTTTCCTTATATATTTTTCTATCTAAATATTAAATAATACTAAAACAAGAAAATCATAAGCTTCCACTTAGTTTCCGGATTGATTTTGATTGAATAAAAATAGTAATGAATATAATAAACGATGTAATTAGAAGAAAATTAAGAAATAAGGAGAAAACAAAAGTATATTAATATGACTACTTATAATTATTTTCCTAAAATAATTTTAGCCCATAAAAAAAATTAATTAACGTTTTAATTTTGTACTCGCATCAACTTTTCATATAATCGATATTCTAAACTTTAATGTTCTTTAATTGTATTTAAAAGTCTAAACTTTAGATTCTATATAAGTTAATTTATTGCATATTATTTTTTCTTGAGTAAAGTTGCTAAATATGTGTTAAAATACTAAAGTAGGTTTTGTTATTTTATAATAATTTTATCTGATTTATTTACTATAAGTATATTTAAAAAAAGACGTTTTGTAATTTAATTAAAAATATAAAAAATTTAAAACAAGAAATATCAGCATTTCTTGATATAACTAATAGCATGTATCTAAATCAAGTACTTTATAGGATCTTATTGATGTAGTTTTGAGTATGGAATACATCATATTACAAAGAATATTCACTACACTGTTTAAAGTCTTTAATAATATTAGTTATTATTTTAAACTATGCATAATACGGTAGAAAAAGAGTAACAAAATAATATATTTTATATCATGAGAGGAACTACATTAGTTTTACAACTCCAAACAGTATTCAGTATGGAGTTTCGATTACACTTGCAGAAGAATGAGGAGTGATAGTGAGTCATAGATAAGGAATGGATGATATACCCAAACGCAAGAGAGAAGAGAAGATGTTAAGAAGGTAATATAGTTACATAAAAGGAACAAATATCACAATGTTCTTATCTCTCACTATACTATCATATCTTAATATTTATATTTCTAATTATCATTCTTTTAATCACATCAATCTTAATTTAACCAAAGAAATCACGTTAATTATTTTAACTAAAATACAAATTTAACTAATTTAACTATAAATAAATATGATCAATATTAAAGAATAAAAAAACTATTTCATTATATTAATTGAAATTAGTTCCCTTCTTAGCCTAGAGCTAGAGGGAAGAAACTTCTCACTATTAGCTATTTTAATTTCCCATATTTATTTTTTCCTTTATATTTTATATCATTTTGTTTTCTTGTTTTTTACATTGATATTTATTGTAAATTTTGTATTTTGACTTCAAAATATTATTATCAAATGTATGATAAGAAAAAACAATTCTATATACTAAAGGAGAGTTAAAATTTAATTACTGTAATAATTTTTATTATTTTACATGTCAATGTCTGTACTAAATTTAAATTCTGTTTTAAACTTTTATTTAAAAAAAAAATGAGACATGAAAAGTGAGATGGAATTAGATTATGTTAGGAGGGCAATAAACTAGAAGAAAATAAATAAAGTAATTTTACATATATTAAGCAAATATATAGGAAAGTAAAATATATTTAAGATATAGTTATAAATGATTTATTAATATGGTAGTTAAAATAAAATTGTAGAAGGAAGTTGAATCCTGAGCCCCTGAAGCTGAGAATGCACAAAAGAGCAACAATTGTAGAAGGTGGTACCTTAATTATAGGTCTCTCCCTTTGGATCAAGCACACACAAACACAGAGAAAGAAGAAAGAAGAAAGATCTCTCTTATCTTTCTTCTTCTTACAAGTAAATTTCCTTCATCCAATTCAACTTCTTCTTCTTCTTCTTCCATTCCATGTCTCGCACTCCCAACTACGAGTTCCAGGAATGGTGGAACAAGCAGCGTGAGAAGAACAACAACAACTTCGATCCCCTCAACGACGCAAAACTCGACCACTCCCACTCAGCCTCTCCGCCGCCCTTCACCGCCCTCGACGTTGACTTCTCCTCCTCCTCCTCCTCTTCCGTCGCATCCAAAAAAGAACGCTCCCGGAGCGCCCGCCAGCTCTCCTGGGTATGCCTTCTCAAATGCCAGCAGCTAGCCGCCTCGCTCGGCTGGCTCTACGGCGGCGTCTTCCACCTCGCCCGCACCGCGCACCGCCGGATCGCGGACTCAGCGTCGCTGCGGGGGGACTCGTCGAGGCTCTACCGCGCGATCCGCGTGTTCCTCGTGGTGGTGATTGTGCTCTTGGGGTTCGAGCTCGTCGCGTATTTCAAGGGGTGGCATTTCAGGCGCCCCGATCCCAGCGACGTTCTGGGCATGCTCGCCGTCGCTTACGCCGTGTGGGTCGACGTCCGCGCCCGGTACCTGTCGCCGCCGTTGCAGAGCCTGGCGAATTTGTGCACCATTTTGTTCATCGTGCAGACGGTGGACAGGGTCGTTTTGATCTTGGGGTGCTTCTGGATCAAGTTTCGGAGGCTCAAGCCTGTGGCCAGTGTGGATTACGATGTTGTGGGTATTAGCGCGGAGGATTTCCCCATGGTGTTGGTTCAGATTCCCATGTGCAATGAGAGGGAGGTAAGAAGATGTAGGTTGCTTTGTCCTTTTGGAACGTCCGATTCTGTGAATGTTGACTTTAAATGTCGGTTCTGTTATCTGTTTGTGATCTGGTGTCTTGTTTAAATGATGTGCTCAACTGATGTAGATTTTAGTGATGGTAATGTTTCTGCTGTTGTGGCTTGGGTGCTTTGTATTATGAGGATCTTTCTGAGCGGACTACTTAATTAAGGGTTTATTGAATTAGTGTTTATCAAATAAACACACGGGTATAAGTTGTTTCTACAAGGAAATTGGGTTAAACTGTTTTCATGAGTTTCAAGTTGTTTTCTTAAGTTGTCCTAGAGAGGTTTTTGAGACAAGGTGTTTGGGTGATTTTATAAGGGTTTGTTTGGGTAAACAACTTAATTAAGTGCTTACTTGTATAAGCACTTCTTAAGTTGTTTTTACCTTTACCATTACAAAGGAAATTGAGTTTATTTGTTTTTGTTTAATTTGTGAAGCTGTTTTCATAATCTATCCAGGGAGCTTACTGAGATATATAGGAAACAATTTATGGACATATCATAAGATATTTCCATCTCAAACACTTGCATAAGTCCTTACATTATTGGGGAAGTTCCAAAGAGCTGTAAATAAATTCTTCCAAGCAGACTCAGTCTTTTGAGGGCATATAGTTTGGGATATGTTTAGGTAATAAAGGTAGAGCGTTTTTAGCTTGGTGATGGCGAAATGTGAAGGTGTGTATCTTGGAGGTTGGAGACATGATAGAATGGATATTTGCTGTGACATTTTCAGTGAGATTGACTTAGGTGTTAAATTTCAATGCTTCATTTTAAATACGGGTATGGTGGAGAATAGTTTTTTGTGTACAGGGAAAGAGATTTATCTATGTGCCATCATTAAATGCTGCTTATCTGAAACTCTGTTGATCATATACAACTACTACTAGATCCTTAAACAATGTATCAACAGTTATAACAGTATATTTGTTCATTTCCTAATTCTGGACCTCTGGAAGCAAGTACAAAGGCATACTGATAGAAGCAACTACTGTTCAGCTACTTATACCAAAACGATAAAAGGTAAATGAAAAAAAAAAAAAAATCATTTGGGTAAAAGTTTTTAGTTAATACCAATACTAAACCTGTGCATAGATTCGGAGTGCAGGGTGTGTATTTGTAGGCAGAGATTAAATGTAGAAGTTTAGCAGGATTAATTTTATCAATTATAATAAGATATTAAGGTGCATTTTTTATTTATTAATTTTTTAGCAAGATTAAAATCACTCTTTGAATACAGTGATCGGGTGATATTCAACTAAATAAGGTGCATTTTTTAGTTAATAACAATACTAAGCATGTGCACAGATTCAAAATGTAGGATGTGTATTTGTAGGCAGAGAATAAATTTAGAAGTTGACAACCCTTAATTCTATCAATTATAATAAGGTATTAAGATCAATTATAGTTAGATATTAAGATAGGTAAACACACAACCTACAAAATCACTCTTTGAGTACAGTGTTTGGGTGATATTCAACTAAATGAGGTGCATGCATGTGAAGGGTTTTGCTGGCTTGAGTGGTTTGTGCTATGAGTTTGTACGGGCATATGGCTTGGGCACGTGTGGTTGATTAAAGTTAGAGCTCTGTAACTTGCAGATGCCAAAATGGAGGGTATGTCTTGGAGCTTAGAGCCATGACAGAACAGAATGGATGTTTGCTGAGATATTGTGAATGAGATGTAGACCAGGTTAGATGTTGGGATTTAGTGCTCCATTTGAAAGAGGAAATGGCAGAGGCTTGTTGTGTTTATATGGTTGTTGTAGGGAAAATATATTCCTTTCCTAACGCTCCACTTATGGGAAGCAATTGCAATGCCAAGCTGATAGAAGCAACTAGCCCTTGGCTATTTGGACCAAAACAGGAAAAGATGAAAGAAAAAACAATAGATTTGTTTAACATTCATATGCTTGATTAATAATTACACCCAATCTACACTTTGATGCATAATATGTGTGTATATATATGTGTGTGTGTGTGTGTGCACATTCACTCACATACTGTTAAACAGGGAAGTATTAGAGGATTTGGAAAGTGTATTATAGGAAGAAATTTAGAAATAAAAGTAGTTAAACTGCTAGTTGTTATGGGGGGAGACTTCTTGAGAAAGTCTATATATTCTTATCTGGTGGGATGTTGAGATAATAAGAGTTTTAGTTGTTGTGACATGGAATGCCATGTGTGAAAGGAAGAGATTTCCTTTGTAAGCTGATGTTTGTGTTCAGAGTTGACAATTACTGAAAACTTAGTCTACGTTTTCTCTTTCTTGTTCTTTATCTTTGAGGAGGCACGTAGGTAGCACATACACTCTTGTCCTACAAAAATTTGCTTGTCTAATTATTCTGTCTTCAAATACAGTCTTCTACCTTTCTTTTCATATCATGTCACCTCACTAGTTTACTCTTCTATCCTTGTCTTTTTTAGTATGAGTATCAAAGGAGGAGTTGCATCTTCTCATCCCAATGTCACTAAAAGATTTTTCCAATCAGCAGTTTCCCCCTACAGCCTAGAATGTGGATTATTAAGAATGTGACTCTTGACTTTATATCATTCTACCTCTGCTGTTTTCTGTGACTTAATTTTTATCTTGTTGGCCTGTAGGTTTACCATCAATCCATTGGAGCAGTTTGTATCCTGGATTGGCCAAAGGAGAGAATGCTCGTTCAGATTCTTGATGATTCTGATGAAGTAGATACCCAACAGCTTATCAAGGCAGAAGTGCATAAATGGCAACAAAGGGGTGTTAGGATAATATATAGGCACCGGCTTCTACGTACAGGCTACAAGGCAGGGAATCTTAAATCAGCAATGGGCTGTGATTATGTTAAGGATTATGAGTTCGTTGCAATATTTGATGCTGATTTTCAGCCAACACCGGATTTCTTAAAGAAAACAGTGCCCTATTTCAAGGTAATTTTATGCCTATAAAGTTGAAGTTAAAACACTGTTGATTCTAGTAAATATACTGGCATGCATTTGACTATGAAAAAGGACAGTAATATATTTTCGTTATTTAGACTTAATAAAATGATTATAATGATTTTTTGTTTTAGATCAAACACATCCTTAAAATTAGTCTAAGTAGTAGAACCGGAAGGTGCTTTTGCTTTGAGTTTTAATTTGGAGACGCGATGCATGATTTTCTCACTATAAAAATTAAAATCAGTGCACTTTTGGATCTATAGGTTCTTGCATACCATATAAGTATATAATGGTACCTGTAATGGTATAATTGCTGATTTAAAATCAGATTAATCATTCAGAGAAAAGAGTTATGGGTTGTACACATGCACAGCCGTCTACCATCCTTTCATGCCTAACTGAGGTTTTGAACCATCAGTGTTGTATTTTTTCCATATCAATTTTTGTTACACAACCGACTCACATATTGGTCAATCTTCTACTGCTTAAACTGCTGGATTCAAGTTATATGTCAGTCAATTGGCTCGTTGAAGATCCAATGATGGCAACAAGGACTTTGCAAATGAAGAGAAGAGGCAATAATTGGAATTACACCAATCAATCTCATTTCATGACCGGATTGGCGAAGCCCAGGCCACAAGAGAGATATTGACTGAAGAGGCTGGAAAATATTGATGTAGCTGAAGGAAGAATATTTTCTTCAAGGGCACACTTTGAGGGTTACATTTGCAGTAACTTGTCTCATTGTTAATGGCGTTGGGGCTCAACAATCTGCAAAGTTCCCATTTTTTGTTACAAGCAGCATGCTTAGCAAAAACTCAGCATCCCACCTCCCCCATTTTTGCTCCAAAAACATAGCTCTATCACTCCATCCTTGAGGACAAAGTTGAATTTCAAGAGGGTGACTTTTAGTTAAGAAAGATTTTATTAGTTAAATGGATACTAGGAGAAAGAATACTCCTCCTCCAATGATTTCTTCTCCAATAAGAATTTCTCCTTTCGTAAAAAGCAAGTGCTCTATTTACAAATGATAGAACTAATTAAACGAGCCCCCTTCCCTGATTAAACTACCTAGTATCCTAACTCTCCTACCAAAGTTAGACAATTTAAATATAATAATGTTATTTTGAAATTCTGCCAATATGTTGAGCATCTCCATTTTTTCCCCAATTCTAAACTAGTTTGAATTATTAATCCCAGCTCCTTAAATGCTACTTCTGTCTTTGCTTGTAATTCACAAGTGCATCATTGTTAGCTATAAAGCAATTGATGACTTCTAGTAGAAAGCAGTAAACAAATCAGTTCTAGATATAGAGGCTATATTTATATCACATAAACTAAATAAATACTGGAAAAACGTTTTCAACACTCTAAACAAATAGTAGACAATTTCTATTCATTACTATGTCATTTTAAATGAAAATTCTGTTTGGTTCCTGTATTAAGCATCTGTCTAACGAATTTTCTCCTTGTTATGCTCTAACCGAAGGGAAGGGATGATTTGGCATTAGTTCAGGCAAGATGGGCATTTGTAAACAAGGATGAGAACTTGCTTACAAGATTGCAGAATATCAATTTGTCTTTCCACTTTGAGGTAGAACAACAGGTGAATGGTATCTTCCTTAACTTCTTTGGTTTTAATGGAACTGCTGGTGTGTGGAGAATAAAGGCCCTTGAGGAAAGTGGTGGTTGGTTAGAGCGAACGACTGTTGAAGATATGGATATTGCTGTTCGTGCTCATCTTTGTGGATGGAAGTTTATATTCGTAAATGATGTTAAGGTGCACTATATTTCAAATTTTGGTTGCTAATCATACATTATTAGACTTTAATATGACTATTTTGCTTCTTGTAGTGTCTTTGTGAACTTCCAGAGACCTACGAGGCATATAAGAAACAACAACACCGGTGGCATTCGGGTCCAATGCAGTTGTTTCGTTTATGTTTTTTTGATATACTTCGTTCAAAGGTATTGAATTCAGCACATGTTTTCTTTCCAGAGAAATTGAATATTTTTAAATCCGGAAACTATCATTCTGTTGTTATTATGTTGATGTTTTCATTATTGTTATTATTATTACTATTACTATCACTATCAGAATATAAATATAGTTTGATCTTTTTCAGCAATTTAACTTCCAGAACTATATTTCCAAATTGTTAATCAGTGAGAATATCCCCTTCTTGATATTGAAATTTGAATTGTAATCGGATAAATGCACTTAGAATCATGTGCGCATCATGAAGGTAACTGTTGTGGTCATTATTAGCTTAGTTTAAGACATGAGGAAGTAGATTAGCATAAGAAAAGCGCTTACTTGATGAGTTAATGGTATCTGTTAGCACTTTGTTAGACAACAACTCTATTTGTGGAAAAACTTTATTCACCTCTTGTGTTGTTGTTTATTCATACAATACATAATATATTTATAGACCCACATTTCCTGATCATTGTACTCTCAACGGCTATAAACGGCTAACTCATTAACAACCTAGACTTCAACGGCTAGTGCATTAACCACCCACAACGGCTAGTTTCTTACAACGGCTAGTTATCCATAATGATTAATACATTTAAGTTTATTAAAAACCCAACAAAACTCCCCTGTAAACTTAAATGCTTCTTTTATTCTCCATCTTTGTTCCTTTATTCTTCATCACGGCTTCCAACGTGCAATAACTCTTCTCACATTGTGCTTGTCCCTTTCATGAATAGTTAAGTTCTTCGCTTTCTTCATGACTGACTTCCCTTT
>Ga0214542_1004726_pt1 | contig 26698 bp, 28 predicted proteins | sample CNSS1metaG_FD_160096 | JGI IMG/M metagenome (GOLD analysis project Ga0214542, IMG submission 160096) | Root nodule microbial communities from cowpea collected in UCLA plant growth center, Los Angeles, California, USA - CNSS1 | ecosystem: Host-associated > Plants > Roots > Nodule | place: USA...
AAAAAAATAAATAATATATATATATATTATATTTTTTTTTTATTTATTTTATATATATATATATATATATATATATATATATATATATATATATATATATATATAAACATTCCAGAAAAACAGAGGGTTGGTGCCTCGCGAAAAAACACATATGCCCAACACCTTGCTTACCTAATTGCTATTTCTTTGTTCTTAAAGGAGGCATTAGGATTGGTGTCAATAATTAAATCAAGCCATAGATGTTGAAAATTTTAACCGGATAGAAAATGTTTGATTGGAGCAAAACTTACCTTATGAGAAAGTTGTGTAACTTTATTGGAAAGCATGGAGGCAGCTACACTGGTAAAATTAATTGTAGACACCGCACAAAATTGTAGGCACCGTTCAATTAGAACCACAAGTTGAAAGGTTGTTTTCTAACAATTGGGTTGTCTAAAAATTAATATTATAATGTTTTGTAAAGCCTATAAAAGGCTAATCGTATACCAAGAGTAATGTATCAATTTTTAGATTGAAATATATTGAGCATAAACTCTCTCTTCCTCTCTCATTTCCATTGTACATGTATGAGTGTTTTTTTTTTTTGATAAAATTATGTCCCATTGATATCAAATTGGTATCAGAGCTGGTTAAATCCAGCATTGGTTTTGTGAGTTTGTGAGAAAGTCAGTGAAAATTTAAAAAAATATATTGAATGTGTGAGGAACAAGAGAGTTCTCACTTTATCAAAACTTTTAAAGTCTATTTGAGAAAGAAAGATGGCCACAAACTACAATATTGTTTGGTCTGATCCCAAATTAGATGGGAAACTAGATTACAATTATTGGGCATTGTTAATGTCCACCCATTTGAAAGCTCACAATATTTGGAGCTTTCTTGAATCAGGCATACAACAAGGAGCTGATGATGCAACTCAAAGGAAGGACCTGTTAGCGCTATCACAAATTCACCAAGGTGTAGATTATTCAATTTTTGGCAAAATAGAAAATGCCAAAACAGCCAAAGAAGCGTGGGACATTTTGAAGCTGTCATACAAAGGAGTAGAAAAAGCTCAGAAATCCAAATTGCAATCCGTGTGTCGAGAATATGAAAGATATGAGATGTCCAGTTTAGAAACCGTGGAACAATATTTTTCACGGGTAACAAATCTTGTCAACAAGATGAGGGTGTATGGAGAAGACATCCCTGAAAACAAGGTGGTAGAGAAAATTCTACGCATAATGTTGATGAAATTTGATCATGTGGTGACTACAATAATTGAGTCCCACGACACAGACATCATGATGGTTGTAGAATTGCAAGGTAGCATTGAAAACCATGTGAGCATAATCTTGGAGAAAACTGAAAAAGAAAATGAAGAAGCCTTGAAAAGTCAGGTGAATTTTACCAACATAGTAGAATCCAACCGAAGTAAAGACGGTAGAGGTCGTGAAGATAAAAATATAAATTTCAAAGGTAGAGGTCGTGGTAGCTTCAGAGGAAGAGGTCGTTGTAACTTCAATCAACAATGGAGAGACAACAATTTCAGGCCACCTAATCAAGGAAGAGGAAGAGGTGGACACAACGTCAGATCTATCAACCATGGAAGAGGAAGAGGCAGTTTCACCTACCAGGAGAGGACAAATTTCAATTGCTACCACTATGGAAAGTTCGGGTACAAAGATGCAGATCGTAGATTCAAACAACAAGCAAATATAGCAGAAAATAAATATCAGCATATGGTGAGAGTTCTAATAATCCACAAACCTTACTTCTCGCAACAAATAATTTTTTAGGTGATGGAGATATTTGGTACCTAGATACTGGTTGCAACAACCACATGTGTGGGAAAAAGGAGTTATTTTTCTCACTAGATGAAATAGTAAAATCTACCGTGAAATTCGAAAATAACTCAAACATTCCAATTTTGGGAAAAGGCCGAGTTGCAATCAGATTGAAGGACGGTTCTCAAAATTTCATCTCTGATGTTTTCTATGCTCTTGGTCTTCATCATAACCTATTGAGCATGGGACAATTATCAGAGAAAGGCTATAACATGCAGATTCATGATGACTACTATATGTTGATTGACAAAAATAGGAGATTCATTGTCAAGGTAAAAATGACTCTTAATCGCCTATTCCCTTTGAAAGTTCAACATGATAAAATTCCTTGCTTGAATTCCATTATACAAAATGATGATTGGCTGTGGCACATGAGCTTTGGACATTATCACTTTTCTGGATTAAATTTTTTATCTAAAAAAGTGTATGTATCTAGTTTGCCTGTTATAAACATTCCTGAAGGTATATGTGAGACTTGTGAAATTGGAAAGAAACATAGAGAATCTTTTTCAACTGGAAAGTCCTGGAGAGCAAGAAAGCCATTGGAGATTGTGAATGGTGGTTGCAGGTATTTCATTATTTTTATTGATGACTTTAGCAGAAAAGCTTCGGTGTATTTATTGAAACAGAAATTAGAATCTTGTGATGCCTTTAATTCATTTAAGGCATTTGTGGAGAAACAAAGTGGCTGCAAGATTAAAAGCTTTGAGGACAGATAGAGGCCAAGAATACCTTGCATGTGCAAATTTCTTTGACCACCATGGAATTTAGCATCAAATGACAACCAAATACAATCCTTAACAAAATGGGGTAGCAGAAAGCAAGAACAGAACAATCATGGATATGGTGATATGCATGCTAAAGGCGAAACAAATGCCTAGAGAATTCTGGGCAGAAGCAATTTCTACTGTTGTGTATATTTTGAACAGGTGTCCAACAAAGAGTGTTTGTGATAAAACACCAAAAGAAGCTTGGAGTGAAAGGAAACCCTTAATCTGGCATCTCAGAGTTTTTGGGTGTATAGCATATGCCCATGTACCATATCAACTCAGAAAAAAGCTTGATGACAAAGGAGAGTAGTGCATCTTAATTGGTTACAACACTAACTCAAAGGCATACAAGTTTTACAATCCAGTGACGAAGAAGGTAATTTTTAGCATATATGTGACCTTTGATGAAGAAGGAATGTGGGATTGGTCTTCCAAAGCCCAAAAGGAGCATGCAGTAAATCCAAAAAATTATGAAGAAGAGATTAGACATGTAGATCCAACACCTGATGAGCCAGAAACATCAAGCAGACCATAAAGGCAACGAAGACTACCAATCAAATTGGAGGATTATGTTGTGGGTAATGACAATTACCCATCTAATGAAGAAATTATCAATTTTTCCTTATTTGCAAATTGTGAGCCTATAACATTTGAAGAAGCTTCAAATAATCAACATTGGAGAAAAAGCAATGGATGAAGAAATTCATGCCATTAAGAAGAATTAACATGGGAGCTGATAGACTTACTAGCAAACAAAAGGCCAATTGGAGTAAAGTGGGTGTACAAAACTAAGTACAAGTCTAGTGGAGAAATTGATCGTTTCAAAGCAAGGTTGGTAGCAAAAGGGTACAAACAAAATCCAAGTATTGATTATTTTGAGGTATTTGCTCCTGTAGCGAGATTAGATACAATTCGTATGCTTATCTCTCTATCAGCTCAAAATAATTGGAAAATTCATCAAATGGATGTTAAATCTGCTTTTCTGAATGACACTTTGGAAGAAAAAGTATATGTTAAGCAACTTGCAGGATATGAAGTTGAAGGAAAAGAAGATAAAGTTTACATATTGAAGAAGGCATTGTATGGCTTGAAGCAGGCACCCAGAGCGTGGTATAAAAAGATTGATTCTTACTTTGTGCATAATGGTTTTCAGAGATGCTCGTTTGAACATACTTTGTATATCAAATCAGTTGACCCTGACAGTATTCTTATTATGTGCCTCTATGTTGATGATCTAATTTTTACCGACAATAATCCAAAGATGATTGCAGAATTTAGGGAGACCATGGTTAAATGTTTTGAGATGACAGATTTGGGCCTAATGTCATATTTTCTTGGCATTGAGGTCATTCAGCAAAATAATGGAATTTTTATATCTCAAAAGAAGTATGATGCTGACGTTTTAAAAAATATCAAGATAGAGAATTCAAAGCCAATCTCAACACCTGTTGAAGAGTAGTTGAAGCTAAAAAAGGATAGTGATGAAAAAAGAATTGATTCAACATAACACAAGAGCTTGATTGGAAGCCTCAAATATTTGACTACTACTAGACCAGATATTGTCTTTGGAGTAGGACTGCTGAGCAGATTCATGGAAGAGCCGCGTGTATGTCATTTACAAGGAGCAAAGAGAATTCTTAGATATATCAAAGGTACTTTGACACTAAAGCTGTGAAACTTGTTTGATATACAAATAGTGATTGGGCATGAGATGTTGAAACAAGAAAAAGCACGTCAGGGTATACATTTCATCTAGGAACAAGAGCAGTATCATGGTCCTCAAAGAAATAACTTGTTGTCGCTCTTTCAACAACTTAAGAATACATGGCAGTAGCTAGTTGTGCAACCCAAACTGTATGGTTAAGAAGAATGCTTGAAGTGATGCATCAGAAGCAAGATACTCCCACAGTGATATTTTGTGATAACAAGTCAGCAATTGCATTATGCAAAAATCCAGTATTTCATGGACGATCCAAGCACATAGATATTCGGTTTCATAAAATCCGAGAACTGGTAGTTGAGAAAGAAGTAGCAATTAAATATTGTCCAACTATAGAACAAGTTGTAGATATTTTTACAAAGCCACCGAAAGCTGAGTTATTTTATAAGTTAAAAAGAATGCTTGGAATGATACAAGCTTGATTTAAAGGAGGCAATATCAGTAATTAAATCAAGCTGCAAATGTTGAAAACTTTAACCGAATAGAAAATGTTTGATTGGACCAAAACTTACCTTATGAGAAAGCTATGTAACTTTATTGGAAAGCATGAACGCAGCTACAATGGTAAAGTTAATTGTAGACACCGCACAAAATTGTAAGCACCGTTCAATTAGAACTACAAGTTGAAAGGTTATTTTCTGATAATTCCTTCTTGAGCGGGTTGTCTAAAAATTAATATTATAATGTTTTTAACCTATAAAAGCCTAATCTTGTACCGAGAGTAATATATAAATTTTTAGATTGAAATATAGCAAAAACTCTCTTCCTCTCTCGTTTCCGGTGTACGTGTGTGTATTTTTTTTTTTTTTGTGATAAAGTTATGTCCCACTGATATCAATGGGGAGTGTTTAGAAATTAGTTACTTTATGAAATTGGTGTTAGTTGTTTTTTATAAGGATATGTTATGGTTTGATCCTTGATGCATCAGACATTTCTCTACAGTGAACCTTAATGGGGTGGCATGAATTGGTTTTTATTGTTTGAAATTTCCAACGAAGGATAATCCGAAAGGTTGAATGGTTACTTCTCCAGAATGCATTTTCTCTGTTCTTGTGCAAAAAGTAAGATAGTCTACGTCCATTCGAATAGACTGATTTTAAACCAATGTTGCAGAATCTCGTGCAATAATCAGATACTATGCAGAGAAGTATAAAGACCAAGGAACAGACTTGTTGGGAAAGACAATAGAAGAAAAGGGACTAGTGGAACAATGGCTTGAAGTGGAAGCTCATAATTTTCACCCACCAATCTACGACTTGGTTATCAACCTTCTGTTTGCCCCATTAATGGGTGCTCCATCAGACCAAAAAGTAATAGAAGAGAGTGATAAAAAGCTTGAGAAGGTGCTTGATGTTTATGAGGAGAGGCTCTCAAAAAGCAAGTACTTGGCTGGTGAGTTCTTCAGCCTTGCTGATCTTAGCCATCTCCCATTTGGCCATTATTTGGTGAACCAAACTGGAAGAGGGAATTTGGTTAGAGAGAGGAAGCATGTGAGTGCTTGGTGGGATGATATCAGCAATAGACCATCTTGGAAGAAGGTTCTTCAACTATACAAATACGCTGTTTAGATGCTTAATTAACTCTACCCCTGTTTCCATTATGGTTCTTCAGTGTTTTCTAATACCTGCTTGAGAATAAATAAAATGTAGTAGTATCTTTAGTTTTTGGATTTAGACCTGTGTTATGTATTGTTATTTACCTGTGTTTCTTGGATATGATAATGCTTGTACCAGTGTTTCCTGTGTTATCAGAAATGTAAAGTTAAGTATTGTTATTAATTTAAATTTAAATTACAAGGATCAACCCAGATTTTTATTGAATTTTTAATGGATAAAAATAGACTAACAATTTTGTTTTATCTGGCATATGATACTCTGATACAAAATGTTCAGAAGTCTTCTCTTTAAAAACTTTCACAGATAATAGTTGATAGCTCTTTCCCAAGATGACCAAATTTCCCACTTGCATAATCCTATTCTTTTCCCCATGTTCACCAAGGTGGCTAATATCAACAAGACTCACAAATACTACTAATGTACAATCATTTTTCCAGCTTTCTTCCTTTCAAGACCAACAATGACACCAGATGTGGTGGCAAACAAACTGCAATGGTGGATCAAAGTTTTGTCCTTCAACTTGTGACTAACGTTTCAAAAAAACACCTCTCTTTAACTCTTTTTTTTTCTAGTAATTCCACCCTCTGAGACTACTTCTCTGCAAAATACTTCAGCATCACATAGAATAAGGTTGAAACCATCAAGTGAATGTTGGCTCCAAGTTGGTAAAATATACATCGGCATATTCACAAACACATAGAGTCTAGGTTATTTTCCCCACCTTCCCCCATTTGCCTATGTATCCAACACAGCTAAACCATACAAGGAAAAGCAAATTACAAAATTACAATGAGTATTTATTTGACCAGAAACTGCATATTTGGATCCTGAGACATGATTTTCATCATTCATAAACACTAGATTTTTCATAAACAAATTCGATGATTTACTCACATGTTGGTCTCAATTTTTGGCTTCTCCACCCAGCTTCCTCATGTAGAAATTATGCAATTAAAAAGCACAATGCAGTGCAATGCAACACTCGCACAAATCCACAGATGGCAAGCAAATCAAGCTTTAAGAAAAACCAAGCTACTGAAGATATCAAGGTATATTCAAATAAGTACAAATTTCAAACATATAAACCCTGAAAATGGCACTTTCAAATCAACAAAGATTATAATGATCATGCAGAGACAATGTAAAAGAATTTTACAGTGTAAAATACACTGCCAACCAATCAGATATCATTTTTTTTTGTTATAAACAAAACCCCAAAGGGGCAGAATCCAAATAAAAACCTGAAAGTGAATCTTCAAATAAAACAAATAAACAAACCCAAAAAGTGATAAAATGGGAATTCTCGTACAAGAAAAAAAACTTAAACGCAACAAATTAAAAAAATTAAAAAACTACCTTCAATAAATAAAAAAACCTTAAAAAATCCAATTCAAATAGAGAGGCCCAAGAGACACACCAAAACCTATAAAATCAGCAAAAAGATTATTCGATTTAAAATTAAAAAAAAAAATGAAAGAATGCGATGGAGATCTGGAACCTTCAGATTATCATCACGAGGCCGAAGGGTAGAAGCAGTGGCGCGTGGAGAGAGGGGGTGAGAGAAGACGAGCAACAAGGAAAGTCGGGAAGAAGATTCAGATTGAAAACTAAATATGAAACATCATGGAATGTCGAATGAAAACCCCTTTGTTTGTTTCTCTCAGGTTGCGTTTCAGTGTCCACATGTTTCTTCCTTCCTTCCATTGCGCCGCTTCCAGCACTCTCTTCACTCCCTCTCTTCCAAACCTTTGTAACAACCCTTCCATTCTTCCTTTTTCTCCATACTCGTATTTATATCCCTCCATTTCTTCATGTTATTTTTTTAATTATTTTTTAATTACAATGATGACAAAAAAAATTCAAAAATTATTTTGCAAACGTTGATCAAAATTAATCACTCATCTAAATTTCTCACTACTTTTAATCAAAGGTTTTTCTTTTAATTTTTTTTATATTTTTCAATTATTTAATCTTATATTTTTTTCAAAGTTTACGTATTGAATTTTTTTTTTCATCGATGTCCTTATTCTTAATTATAAAAATAATATAATTTATTTTTAAGTTTTTTCATAAATTTAGATGCTTTTAATTAAATTTTTAAAAGTAATTTATTAAATATTAAAAAGTTTAAAATCTTTTAATTAAAAAAATATAAAATGTTAAATAATTAATAATATAATATCTTTTTAAACAATAGTTAAAAGTATTTAAATTTAAAATTTAATTATAATTGACGATAAAGTCAAACAAAAATATATTTAATTTAAAAATATAAACTTTTAGATACTTAAGAACAAAACTTTTAATATAATTATAATTAAAAATACTTAAATTTATAAAATGCTAGAATTTAATTAAGCTTAAAAATTAATCATATTTCGAAATTTATACTTAAAATTAATAATGTGAACTTATACAAGGTATAAATATTAATGAGGGGTTAAATATAAGATTACCTAATTAAATTACACACTTAATTTAATAATCAAATATTCAATTAATTTTTTGTGTAAAGGAGACATGTCAATCAATATTCTTAGATGTGAAAAACAATTTAATTTAAAACATTTGTAGTGACAAATAATTTAATTTAAAACATTTGTAGTGAAAAAAAAATGAAAAAACCACCTAACCACTAAATCAAAAAATCCTAAGATTATTCACTTTTATAATAATTATTAATTTTACTTGTGTAATTAAAATAATAATATGATAGGAACGAGTTTTATTATCTATATCTATTTTTCTATATATATATTTTCAGATAAAAAATTCATTTTCATCATTATACTTAAATTTAATGGTTATTAAATTTGTTTGCCTCCATCTTCCTCCGATATCAACAAAATCATAAATAATTTAAAATAAAAATATATAACAATCAAAAATATATTATATGCACGAAAAATATCTTTTTATAAAAAATAAAATTATAATATTATTTATATTACATTCTTTAAACTATAATATAATTTACAATACTTTCCTTATTATTTATCATATAAAATGATTGAAAAAAAAATTGTCGTTCTTTTACAATTTCACATCATCGAAGATATCATGTTGTGCTATAAAATAAATTTCATTAAGAGATTATCTAAAATAAAATATCAAGAAAAATAATAGATTAAATAATATGACAATGAATATTAATTTTTTATTCACAATACCAACATTTACATATAATGATGAATTCTAATATATTCCTATAATCATATGTATTAATTCTAAACTGAAAAATTAAATCCTATGTTTTAGTTTATCACTTACGCATAAGGAATTTTGTTTAATCAAAACTTCACGAGCAATTTTCTTAAAATCTATTTTGCATGCATGCATTTCTATATGTGTATTCCACAGAAAACATCTCCACAACGACATTGGAACTCTAATAACCGAATCTTCTTCTTGCAACTCTTACATCTCTTTCTCTCATTCTTCTCACTTGTTGGCTTAGAATTTGTGGTAGAAAGAGAAATTATCTCATCAATGGTGGAACTTTCATTTTTAGAAGTACATGATGATGATAATGATAATTTCTCCAAAGAAAAACTCTTGCTTTTCGTTTCACATTCTAAACCCTCACAACCCTTTGATTTGGCGAGATAATCTTTATAGCACTTTGAACAAAGGTTCTTTGTTGCAATAAAACCATAGAAGCCACAACCATTAGCACAAAGTGATGTAACCATGTTGTTTGCTTTAAGAGAAAAGTCTGAAGAAATATTTATATCATACCACACAGATATGAAGCCGGGAGAATGAAAAAATTATGTAACAATGGTGACAAATTTATGATAAATCTTATCTTAATTAATCTTCCAACATATTTTATTCAAACATAACTTTTATTAAATCAAATATATAAAGTATAGATATTAGTACTAATATATTATTTAATTATTATATTGTTATTAAATGTTATTATATTTTATAATATATTATTATATCATTATGAATCATCAAATGATTCAAATCTATCTTTTAAACTCTTAAATTTTTAGATTTTGTTTTCATGTTAAATTCCAACTCTTGTGAAAGATTAAAATATGGAAGTCGGTGAGAAACATTAAAGTTTTAAAATATACAAAAATTAAATATAGAGTAAAATCTAATTATAGTTTTAAAATATAGAAAATTAATTAAAGATTATAAAAAATTTAAATTGAATGATCAATTACAAATTTTGTACTTACTATTTTTTCAATTTTAAAATAAATATATTATTAATAAAATAACATATATATTTTTTATTTTGTATTTATATTATATATTACATTTATATAAAATTATATTCAAATGTATCAATAAGTTAATTTGTTGTATTATACGGTTTATAACTATTTTTTTATATTAGAGTAGTATTTTCCATCACAGTTATAGTTACAATATTTTCACTAGCAACAAAAATTACTTTGTTAAGGAGAAAACACAAACAAATATTATGTCAATAAACAGAAAAGATCTTGATCTCATTTTTTAGCAAAAGCCATACTTCAAATAAAAAAGTTAACGGTTAAATTGACGAAACAAAAAAGCTAGTAAACCAGCATCTAATAATAGAACAATGTAATCAAAATAATATATATTCACCATATCATATATGATAAATTTGGCATCTCTTACAACAAAAATCATTAAAATTGATAACGGGTTTTTTCTGTACCTCCAAACATTTTTTTCTCTATTCTCAACAATTTTTTAAATTTCCACTTTCGGAAATGATAGGTTTGTTGTTATTAAGCAGCGAATTAATTTGTTAATGGCAAAAAATCATGAGGAATGAATTGGTTTATTAATAAAATTAATACTTTTATTTTTTTTTAAATTTTATCGTTAAAATTAAATTTTCGGTTCCTTTAAATGCAAGAGCAAATAAATTAAAGAGATAGGGAGGAGGATTCAACAGAGATATTTATATTAGTTCAAATAAAAATATCCTACATTCAGTTTAGGGATGTCAACAAAATTCGTACTCGTGGGTATTCGCGGATAAAACCCGCAACGGGTAGGAAATGAATATTATAAATGGATACCTACGGATAATGGGTATGAATATTTTTAATACCCGCATGTCAACGGGGCGGCTACAAGTATCATATCCATACCCGTGGATACCCGTACCTGCTATACTTTAATTTAAATTAAAAAAATGATTAAAATATTAACATATTTATTTTGAATGAGTTATTTTTGTTATCAATTAGTTTTAAAAAAAATCATTTTTTTGTAAATTATCATTCAACACTATTTAAATGGGTTATTTGGACTTTGTTTAAAATTTACGAATGTTATGTATTGTATTTTATTTGAATTTACAATTAAAATATATTGTTAAATATATTTTTTTTATTTGTTTGTAAATACCCGTGGGTACCCATGGATACTCGTGGATATTAAAAATTTATATGGGTACACATAACGGATACTCGACGGATATGGGTACGGGTACGAGGCAAATATTTATCCAACGGGTAAGGTACGAGGGAGCTACTACCCATACACTAACCGCCTCGTTGACATCCCTAGTCCAGTTGTTAATCTCTTTAAACAAATAGATTAACTTAATCACTATAAAAATCAAAGTACATTCATATTAAAAAGAAGGAAAATGATTTTTTGACTACTAAATTTTGACAACTTTCTCTTATAACTTTAGGTGTCATTTTTGAAGTGGTTTTTCATTTTTTTTCATTTCTCATTCTCAATATTCCAAAATCACTTAAAAGATCTCACCTCATGTTATAAAAGAAAATTGTCAAAATTTAGAAGTCAAAATATCATTGTCTTAAAAAGAATAGGGAAAAAAAAACACCTTTCTTGAAGATACAAGAGATGAAGAGATACTTCCTCTTAATCACACTGAGAACAAACCAACTTTCCTAGCAATAACAACAACACCCAATCTCCCAACCCCCTTAGGAAAAATTATCGCTCCACTCACAGTAAGTTTTTCAAAGTTATTTTAAGAACAGTCAGAGAAACTCATTGCAATCACAACACTAGAACTTTGATTCTCAAAAAGGTAAGTGTACAAGTGAAAACGAGTTCTATTTAAAGCTATTCGAAATCTGGGTCTAGTAGTTGAAAAGGCAAATCCAAAACTGTTAAGGATAATTGATTATCACTTATGATAATCGATTATTCTAGTGCGCTTTCTAAAAACAAAAGTTCGAGCAAATATCCGATTATCCAGGGAGATAATTGATTATTCCATTGGATTTTTGAAAAATTGAACACAACTTCAGATAATTGATTATCCTAAGTGATAATCAATTATCACAGTGAATTTTACAAAATAAGAGGATCCAGAAAGATCAAGAGCATGTTGTTGATTCTAGTTTATTCTAAACTACTTTAAAATATATTTAACTTATTTACAAGATGACTTTAAACATAAAAACACATGTCTTCAGATCATCTTCCAATTCGCTTGAGATTCCTTGTCATCATTAAAATCTTGTTTAACTTTAAGTCTTGCTTTTGCCAACAATCTCCCCTTTTTTTATGATGATCAAAACAATATGTTTAAAGTATATGTAATGTCATGCAATCAGAAGTCTTACAAAGATAATAGTTAAATAAGTTAATTTCAATGTGTTCTTTAAACTTTTCTGCCCCTATTTTAATCATAAGAAAAAAATTATTGCTCATGAAGAAACTCCCCCTCAATTTGATAATGATAAAACAACAAGGCTTAAATATACATTTGGTCCCTATTTTTGTTGATTTTATTCAATTTGGTCCCTATTTTCATTTTATGTTCAATTAGGTCCTCATTTTTGTCAAATTGTGGTCAATTTGGTCCTTTTCACTAACGGTGTTTAAATAGTTAATGTTTTTGAACAGTACATGCCACGTGTCAGCTCCTAGTTTTTTTGATTTTTTTTTTAATTTTTTTAATTTTTTTTAAAAATTTTTTAATTTCAAATAAAGTGTTCAAGTGTCAAGTCACAATTGTACCACGTGTCAGTTTGTGGTAATATTATTTTTTTGTTCAATTTAGTCCCTATATTCGTTATTTTTGTTCAATTTAGTCCCTATATTCGTTACTTTTGTTTAATTTAGTCCCAAATTTTGTGAAAATAGAACCATTTAATTTTTAAAATTGACATTATTATTAGTTATTTTTTAAATTTAATTATAAATTATAATATTTAATTATTAATTAAATATAATTCTTAGATTCAATTGTTAAATAGAACATAATTATTTAAATATTATTAAAATATAATTATTAAAATTTTAAAAAAATATATATTAATATTTGTAAAATTCGCATTTAAATTTAAAATATTAATATTTTTATTGCATTTTAGATATTAAAATCTAAAATATTTTATATGTGAATGTTAATTTTACAAATATTAGTTTATTTTTCTAAAATATTTTGAATATTTAAAATATTTTTATATATCAATTTTAAAAATATTTTAGAATATAAATATTAGAAGAAAAAAATAATTGTATTCTTATAATATTTTAAATAATTATATTCTATTTAGCAATTAAATATAATAATTTATTCAATTTATAATTAAATTTAATAATTTATAATTGAATTTAAAAAATAATAAATTTAAAGGTTAATTTTAGAAAAGATATTAATATAATTTGTATAAAAGATATTAAATTTAGTGTCAATTTGAAAAGGACAAAATTGATTTATTTTATTAAAAATTGGGACTAAATTGAACAAAAATAACGAATATAGGGACTAAATTGAACAAAAAAGATAATACTACCACAAACTGATATGTGGCACTAGACTTGACACATGGCACAATTGTGACTTGACACGTGGACCATTTTTTGAAATTAAAAAATTAAAAAAAAAAATTTAAAAATTAAAAAATTTAAAAAATAAAAAAAAAATAAAAAAAACCAGAAGCTGACACGTGCCATGTACTGTTAAAAAACGTTAACTATTTAAACACCATTAGTGAAAAGGACCAAATTGACCACAATTTGACGAAAATGAGGACCTAATTGAACATAAAACAAAAATAGGGACCAAATTGAATAAAATCAACAAAAATAGGGACCAAATGTATATTTAAGCCAAAGAACAAATAGCTCAGAAAAAAAAATCCTTGATTAAAGAACAAACAACTACATTGATCATCATTTTATTTAAAACAAACAAATAACACTAGTACATTCCCCTTAAAATTTCATACTCATGTCATCATCTTCATCATCATCATGAGTAAATTCTTGATCAAGTCTTATGTTCATGTTTAGGAGATTTTTTTCTAAAGAAAAGGATGTGTAACGACCCAAATTAACACATAATTATACCAATTTAAATCATTACATAAGTAATAATCAACCGCACATAAATGTAAATCTATATACTAAGTATTCACAATCCTCCAAAATTATAAGTTGATTTTTCAAAAATAAGATATTTAATGTCAATGAGGCACTGCTAATACTAGGTATATACATATATACCTGCGTCCATTCATATTCACCAACTCACAATTAGAGATGGCAAATAAACCCGCCCCGTGGGTATTGCCCGAACCCGTTCTCGTTTTGATGGGGAATCCCCACATTGACTGGGTATGGGTATGGGTATGGGGAATCCCCAATTTTTTCAATTGGGTATGGGGATGTACATATCCCCGCCATAATACTTGTAAGACCCGTAGAATTTGATTAATTAAATAAATAAATAATTAATAAATGCGGATGGACAAATCATTTATGACATTAAATTATAGTTGGTATGACGTGGAAAAGTACTAGCTTAAATGGTTGAGAGTACTTTGATTGTGTGTGAGGATTATGATGTTTGAATTGGGTTGTTAAGCATAAAATACGATTAGTTGAATTGGTTATACTATGAAATGGTGATTGAGTGGTCATGGATTCAAACCTTGGAAAATCCAAACTAAAATCTTAATTTTTTTGGTGTTTTGGCTTGGAATTGAATATGAAAGGTTGGGGAGAAAACCCTAGAGTGGGCAGAGAGGTGGCTGGAAAATGGCCATAAGGATGTGGTAAATTGCATTTAACAACTCAATTATGACTTAATTTTCGGGTATAGTAATTAACATAATTTTAGACACCCTTTAAAAAGAAGGATTTGGCTTAAAGTTAGGGTTTTTACAAAACTGAGAGTATACCAGAAAATTAGGCACAAAAATCAGAGAGATTGGTGAGGTGGAGTGAGGTTCTAAAGTCAAGTGAGAGCACACCAATAGAGGAGGGAACGTGGTGATAATTGGAGTTCTTTAAAGCAAAACACCTGACGGCAATTGCCTGGCCGCCACGCGACACATAGGAGATCTTCATTTTTTCTGGGTTGGGATGAAGCGCCTGGCGGTAGCAAGTGAACCGCCAGGTGGCGCGAGCGGGTTCTGGCTCGAATCAACATTTTTGGTGATCTGGGCTATTTTTGATCGGTGGGAAAGTTATTCGTGGTTATTAATAGATGAATTCGATATTGTATGACGTGCATTTTTACGCATTAGTAGGTATAAGTGAATGAAACAATGATTAAATGTCAAGGGTAGGAAAGCGGGGTATAATTAGGGTGTAATTGTTGTGATCCTTGCTAAGTATAATGGTATTGAGATTGGAGGGTTGAAATTATTGGATTTGTTAATGCCAAAATGGGAGAGATTGTATTGAGATAGGTGATAGGGAGTGAACGGGAATGTTGGAAGGGGTGAAAGAAACCAGAGTGGTTCCCAGGTCTGATACACCGCCTGGCGGGAGACAAGTTACCGCCAAGCGACAGCGTTACATCAGTGGCATGATGGAATATTGGTTGGACTGGTTCGGGTTGGATGTGGTATAGTTCATGTAGTTTGTGCAATAATAGTGGACGTGAAGGAATTTGGATGTGAGATGAATTGGACGCTTAGGAGAGTAGAGACGTAAGTATGGTTAATAAGATGTGGTGAATTAGAGGGGGGATAGGGAAGAGAACTTTGACAGATAAGTTTTATGGCTAAATATACCTGCAGTGGGGTGAGTACTCTTTGGTCAAGTGGGGTATCAAAATAGGGGCACATCCTGTGAGCTTAATGGAAGAATTAATCATACTATGGTCATTCTATGATATAAAATGTATATGTGTGATAATTGGCTGTTGGGGAATTGCTAAATAATCTTAATTAGAGTAACTCACAGGCAAGATAGGATGAGAGGGCTCATACTGATATTAACCAATCTTGGTGTTACAATATTTAGTGAAAACGAGTATTCCGGGTAGTACAAATGCATGTATGAGGTCTTAACAGCGGAGTGGAGTGTAGAGAAATTAGTACCTGGCGGGGTTCTGATATGGCACCTGGCGATGAGGTCCAATCCGCCAGGCGATAGCAGCGGAACAGGGAAGCTGCCTAGCTGGATGCGCCTGGCGATGAGAGGCATTACGCCAGGCGGTAGTGAGAGCAACAGTGGATTCTGTAGCGTTGGCGCCTGGCGGTGGGGGCTGACCCGCTAGGCGGTGGCTGTTAAGTCTGCATGTTTTGAGGCGCTGTGCGCCTGGCGGTACGCGACACCTGCCAGGCGGTCTGGGAGCTGGCAGCGCATGGCGGCACGTGTCCCCCGCCAGGCGATTCGTACTGCTCCAGCTTGGAATTTGGTTGTGTAATTGTGATCTACAAGACGTCTAGTGGTGCTTTAAAGGTGGGTTTGCTAGTGTTCCTTGAGTTGTGGCTCGGAACGTATCCCTTGAGTTGTGGCTCGGGATAGGGGTTAAGCACGTGGTATTCCTTGAGTTGTGGCTCAGAATAACATCTCTTGAGTTGTGGCTCGGGATGGCGGATGAACACGAGGAACCCTTGAGTTGTGGCTCGGGTTGGCGAGTGTTGCTGGTGTGAGTGTGCTGGTTGTGGCCAGTACGGATGGGTCCAGATAGATTGCCCTCCTCAATTGTTGGCTGACGAGTTTGGTAGTCTTGGGACGATATAGACTATGTTCGTATATGGGAACTCTACCTGGCGTTACGGTGTATGATTCGTAGCATTGTTTCCCACATGTGCTCTATCGGTTGTGGCTGATAGGTATGGCATCAAGTCACCTTGAAGTAATCATTAGACGATGTAGAACACGAATAATCTGATTGGGGGTCAGATAGTAGGAATTAAAGTATAGAACAAAAGTAGAATGTTTAAGTATTCATAGTGATATGTGAATATGTATATGAAACTGTATAATTATATATGTTTTATCTGTTAAGCTCACCCTATCTGCGTGTGTTTGGCGATGATCGTGTATGCGGTACACGGGAGTAGATGTTGTTGATGCAGGTGGCTCTAGTGAAGCTTCGCTGCGGAGAGGAGATAGCTTGGGGATTTTATTTTATGATTTTGAATCAGTTGTAAACATTTATGTTCTTGGACTTCTATTTTATAATTGACGAATACTTGTTCTGAATTTTCATTATCGATATACGAAATAAAGACTTAAATTTCCCGCGTTTTGGGAAATGAGGTATTATTAAATGCGACGTTATTATGTATTTTCTTTATTTATTTATAAATTCGTAATATCCTGATGGGATGTTACATTTGGTATCAGAGCAATGGTTTTCAAAAATGATTTTTGGGGTCTATGGGGAGTGAGCTTACCGTGTTGCACTTGCGTGACTAATTGCTTGTATTGTTACATTAATTTTAGATGTGAAATCCTAATTTGAGCTGTGTGTGTGACCAACTATAAGATGTGGCGCGTGCAAGCTATGGCTAACATGAGGAGAAGAAACATTGCTGGAGCTGATGATATAGCTTAGGCGATTCATCGTATGGTGGACGCAATGCAGCCCATAGCGACGCCACCCAGAGTCGTAATGGCACCTATCCGACCAGTCTCTATGGAGGACTTCATGAAACACAGGCCAGCTAAGTTCTTTGGCAAGGCCACTCCTGACGAGGCAGACGCTTAGATGCGGGAGTGTGAGAAGATTTGTAGAGTGTTGGAATGCACAGATGCTTAGAAGCTTTCATTTGTCACATTCCTTCTGGTGGCAGATGCAGAGTACTGGTGGCAGGGGATGCAGTAGTTGATGCAGACCCGTGAGGAGCAGGTAACTTGGGCTACCTTCAGGACAAGGTTCCTGGAGAAGTACTTCCCAGACAATGCGAGGCACGAGCGGGAGGCAAAGTTCCTTACCCTCCAGCAGGGAACTATGACCGTGCAGGCATACATAGAGTGGTTCGAGTACTTGGCTCGTTTTTACTCGCCTGTAGTTACCGAGGAGTGGAGGTGTAGGAAGTTCGAGGGCGGACTGAAACATGAGCTGCGTCGCTTCATTGTGCCGCTTCGGATTAGAGAGTTTCCAGTTTTGCTCGAGTAGGCCAAAACTGTGGAGCAGTTGGAGACGGGGTCTAGAAGGGGAGGGAGACAGCAGAAGACTGCTCCAGATGTCAGATCACAGAAGAAACCTTATAGTAGGCCACCAAATACCTCCTGGAGGCTACAATGCTATAACTGCGGTGGGGAGCACTTGAGGAGAGACTGTACTAGACCTGCCAGCAGTACAAGTGGAGGTAGTAGCACTAGTAAGTGCTACGTGTGTGAGTAGACTGGACACTTTGCACGTTAGTGTCCTAACAGAAAACCAGCTGGGGGTGCACCAACTAAGACACCTGTTGGAGATCGGCCTAGAGCACCAGGGTGTGTGTTCACCTTGACGACTACAGAGGCAACCCCAGTTAGGTAACTTATTGCAATTCTTGTGTTTGTTGTGTGACCACGAGGTTGTGGTGTTATTTAACTCAGGAGCCACCCATTCGTTCGTGTCTAATGAATGCGTGAGAACGCTCGGGCTTGCGATGCGAGAGCTGGAGTGCGAATTGATAGTCGCGACGCTAACATCTGGAGAGGTATCCACCACTTCTATATGTGTGGGGTGCCCCATGGAGGTGGCAGGCCGCAGGTTCAAGCTGAATCTTATTTGTCTGTCGATGGAGGGATTGGACGTGATTCTAGGCATGGACTGGCTGTCGAGCAACCATGTTGTCATCGATTGCGGACGGCGCAGGGTAGTGTTCCCAGATACAACAGGGTTGGAGCTTATCTCGTCTAATCAGGCGGTGAAGGAGATTGAGGCTGGAGCTACATGTTATATGATAGTGGCTCATGTGGAGAAGATGAGTACGGCCGAGAAAATCAGCAAGATTCTGGTAGTGGATGAATACGCATATGTCTTTACGGATGAGATTCCGGAGTTGCTGCCTAGCAGGGATGTTGATTTCTCCATTGACCTCATCCTTGGCGCATGGCCAGTTTCTATGGCACTGTACAGGATGGTGCTTGCTGAGTTAGACAAATTAAAGAAACAGATTGAGGATCTACTTGAGAAGAAGTTCATCCGACCGAGTGCATCACCGCGGAGAGCACCGGTTCTGTTAGTTTAAAAGAAGGATGGTAGCTCCAGGTTATGTGTTGATTACCGGCAGCTAAACAAGTTAACGATAAAGAATAAGTACCCACTGCCGAGGATTGATGACCTATTGGATCAGCTGAGGGGAGCTGCGGTGTTCTCGAAAATAGACTTGAGGTCTGGATACGATCAGATCCTAGTCAGGCCGAAGGACGTACAGAAGACTTCTTTTAGGTCACGTTATGGCCACTACGAGTATGTAGTGATGCCATTTAGGGTGACCAATGCGCCGACCATATTCATGGACTATATGAATAGGATTTTTCGGCCATATCTAGATCAGTTTGTGGTAGTGTTCATCGATGATATCCTGATCTACTCTGAGAGCAGAGAAGAGCATGCAGAGCATCTAAGAGTGGTGTTGGGGATTCTCAGGGAACACCAGTTGTATGGGAAGTTATCAAAATGTGAATTCTGGTTGGAGGAAGTACAATTTTTGGGCCATGTGATCTCAGCCCAAGGAATAGCAGTTGATCCGGCTAAGATCGAGATAGTGGTGAAGTGGGAGAGACCCTAGATACTTATAGAGGTGTGAAGTTTCCTGGGTTTGGCAGGGTATTATCGATGATTTGTGGAAGGTTTCTCCAAGATGGTGAGTCCCCTGACACAGCTTACCAGAAAGGACTAGCCTTTCTCATGGACAGATGAGTGTGAAGCCTGCTTTGAAGATATGAAGCGGAGATTGACTACCGCACCGATACTGGCAATCCTTGACACGACTAAAACATTTGAGGTATATTGTGATGCCTCGTATCAAGGTTGGGTTGTGTACTGATGCAGGATAAACGACCTGTAGCCTATGCATCGAGATAGTTGAAGGTGCATGAGAAAAATTACTCGACATACGACTTGGAGTTAGCGGCAGTCGTGTTTTCCCTCAAGACATGGAGGCATTATTTGTATGGGGCGCAGTTTCAGGTATTCAGCGATCATAAAAGCTTAAAATACTTGTTTGATCAGAAGGAGCTGAATATGAGACAAAGGCGTTGGATGGAGTATCTAAAGGACTACGACTTTGAGCTATTGTACCACCCTGGTAAAGCTAACGTCGTAACGGATGTCCTGAGTAGGAAGAGAATTCATGTGTCAGCCATGATGATTAGAGAGTTGGAGCTGATAGAACAATTGCGGGACATGAATCTGGGGCTGGATATGGGGCCTGGATAGATACGATGCAACATGCTAAGGATCACAAATGAGTTCCTAGATGAAGTTCGAGTTGAACAAGGTAAGGATCAGGAGCTGCGACAGATCATTGGGGAACTGGGCACTGAGAAGAGGAAGGATTTCCAGGTGGGCAGGGACGGTATACTAAGATTTCGGCAGAGAGAGTGTGTTCCTAGTAGTAGAGTCTTGAGGAAGATGCTCCTAGATGAGGGGCATAAGATTCGTCTTAGCATACACCCTGGTATGACTAAGATGTATAAAGATTTGAAAGCTACTTTCTGGTGGACGAGTATGAAGACAGATGTGGCTGATTACGTCGCTTCCTGCTTGGTATGTCAGAAAGCGAAGATTGAGCACTAGAGACCAGGGGGTATGTTAGAGCCTCTGGACATTCCACAGTGGAAATGGGACAGCATTTCCATGGATTTCGTCATGCACCTGCCGAGATCGGTGAGAGGGCATGACTCAATCTGGGTGATAGTAGATAGATTGATGAAGTGTGCTCATTTTCTGCCGATTAATTAGAAGTTGACTATGGATAAGCTGGAGGATTTGTATGTCAGGGAGATTGTCAGGTTACATGAGGTGCCTGTGAGTATTGTGTTGGACAGAGATCTGAGGTTCACGTCGAGGTTTTGGCAGTCTTTGCAGAAGGCCTTGGGTACTCAGTTGAGAATGAGTTCAGCGTATCACCCTCAGACTCATGAACAATCTGAGAGGACTTGTGTGTTAGATCATCTGGGAACTTAAAGTGATATGCTGCCATTGGTAGAGTTCACATATAATAATAGTTACCATTCCATCATTGGAATGGCACCGTATGAGGCATTGTACAGTAGGAGATGCCGGACACCCCTTTGTTGGCAGCAGGACGGAGAGTCGATGGTACTTGGGCCAGAGTTCTTGCAGCAGACCACCAAGAAGGTGAAGATGATACAGGATCGCATGCGTGCAACTCAGAGTCGGCAAAAATCCTATGCAGACAACAGGAGGAGGCCGCTTCAGTTTGAGGCTGGTGATCACGTATTTCTCCGAGTGACCCCTACAGCAGGCATTGGCAGAGCACTTAAATCGAGGAAAATCACTCCTCGATTCATCGAGCCATATCAGATCACGAGGAGGATTGGTCCTGCCGCATATGAGATAGCTTTGCCACTGCACCTGGGAAACTTGCATAATGTTTTCCATGTGTCACAGCTGAGAAAATACATAGCCGATCCTACGCATGTTTTGGAGGAGGATGACGTGCAGGTGCGGGAGGACTTGACGGTGGGAGTCGGACCAGTGAGGATCTTGGATTCTCAAGTAAAGCAACTCAGAGGGAAGGAGATCCGAACAGGGAAGGAGATCCGAACAGTGAAGCAACTCAAGTAAAGCAACTCAGAGGGATGAGCCAACTCAGGAAATGACATGGGAGATGGAAGATGTCATGAGGCGGTCCTATCCTCATCTTTTCGCTGGTAAGTTCTCTTTTTCGAGGACGAAAAATTTTAAAGGTGGGAGTATTGTAAGACCCGTAGAATTTGATAATTAAATAAATAAATAATTAATAAATGCGGGTGGGCAAATCATTTATGACAATAAATTATAGTTGGTATGACGTGGAAAAGTACTAGCTCAAATGTTGAGAGTACTTTGATTGTGTGTGAGGACTTGGGTTTGAGTCCTATGTATGTTAACTTTTGTTATTGTTTTATTATTTAAATTTGTGAAGTCATGTTATGGAATGATATGATGTCTGAATTGGGTTGTTAAGCATGAAATACGATTAGTTGAATTGGTTATACTATGAAATGGTGATTGAGTGGTCATGGATTCAAACCTTGGAAAATCTAAACTAAAATCTTAATTTTTTTGGTGTTTTGGATTGGAATTGAATATGAAAGGTTGGGGAGAAAACCCTAGAGTGGGCAGCAGAGAGGTGGCTGGAAAATGGCCATAAGGATGTGATAAATTGCATTTAACAACTCAATTATGACTTAATTTTCAGGTATAATAATTAACATAGTTTTAGACACCCTTTGAAAAGAAGGATTTGGCTTAAACTTAGGGTTTTTGCAAAACTGAGAGTATACCAGAAAATTAGGCACGAAAATAAGAGAGATTGGTGAGGTGGAGTGAGGTTCTGAAGTCAAGTGAGAGCACACCAATAGATGAGGGAACGTGGTGATCATTGGATTTCTTCAAAGCAAACCAATTCTTAGCAAAAGGATCCAGGTTATGGGAGTTTTACTCGCTTATACATATGTGCATGAATATCTGTATGATTGAATGTTTATTTGAATGTCTCTGTCGGGTTAAAGCTGTATAATTTCACGTTTCTGGAAATTTTCCAGAAACCGCCTGGCAGGTTTTCAAAGCCGCCAGGCGGCTCATACTTTATTTCACGATTTTGGGTTCCTGGGTTAGGATGAAGTGCCTGGCGGTAGCAAGTGAACCGCCAGGCGGCGCGAGCGGGTTCTGGCTCGAATCAACATTTTTGGTGATCTAGGCTGGTTCTGATCAATGGGAAAGCTATTCGTGGTTATTAATAGATGAATTTGATATTGTATGATGTGCATTTTTACGCATTAGTAGGTATAAGTGAATGAAACAATGATTAAATGTCAAGGGTAGGAAAGCGGGGTACAATTAGGGTGTAATTGTTGTGATCCTTGCTGGGTACAGTGGTATTGAGATTGGAGGGCTGTAATTATTGGATTTATTATGCCAAAATGGGAGAGATTGTATTGAGATAGGTGATAGGGAGTGAACGGGAATGTTGGCAGGGGTGAAAGAAACCAGAGTGGTTCCCAGGTCTGATACACCGCCTGGCGGGAGACAAGTGACCGCTAGGCGGCAGCGTTACATCAGTGGCATGATGGAATATTGGTTGGACTGGTTCGGGCTGGATGTAGTATAGTTCGTGCAGTTTGTGCAATAGTAGTGGACGTGAAGGAATTTGGATGTGAGATGAATTGGACGCTTAAGAGAGTAGAGACGTAAGTATGGTTAATAAGATGTGGTGAATTAGATGGGGGATAGGGAAGAGAACTCTGACAGATAAGTTTTATGGCTGAAATATACCTGCAGTGGGGTGAGTACTCTTTGGTCAGGTGGGGTATCAAAATAGGGGCCCATCCTGTGAGCTTAATGGAAGAATTAATCATACTATGGTCAGTCTATGATATAAAATGTATATGTGTGTCAACACCCAAATTTGTCTGGGTTATAATGTATTTTACCTTTTTGTTCTCAAAATCTTATTTTACTTTTATTTTGATTTTTTCTTTTCATCTTATTTTACTTTTATTTTATTTTTTTATTTTTATTTTTATTATTATTCTATTTTTTTATTATTTTATTTTATATTTTTGTTCTATTTTTATTTTATTTTTCGTTTTAATCTTATTTAATTTATTTTTATTTTATTTACTTTATTTTCCTTTTTACTTTTTATTATTTAAGGAAAAAAATGAAATGAAAAAAAGAAAAAGACCAAGAGGTTAACGTAAGGTCTCTAATAGCTATGGGTGGTAGCTAGCTGGCCATGGTCATAATGGCTGAAGAAGGAAGGGGCAGGAAGCAACATCTGCTTCTAGCCTTATCCCATGTCTCGAGGTGGGAAAGGAGCAGGGCAGAGGCACAACAAATATCATCAAGGTCCCTTCATTAAAGGGGACCTTCACCTTCTTCACTGGAAGGCTTTTTCTCATTCTGTTCTCTGCAAGATGAAAAACAACACCTTCACCCTCTTGATTCCAACTAAAATACCATAACCCATTATTCCCCTTGATTCACTCAACAAATTCACCTCCTCTCAATCCCTCCATTATCACTTTCATCTTGGACCTGCACAAACCACCATAACAGAATAGTAAAGCAGAGAAAAACAAAAATTTTCGGCGGCATTGCCGCCTGCGAGTCGGATTGCGAACAAGCTGAGTGACGGCGACTCCGATTGGGGGCGCGACGGTAAAGCTTGGTGGCGTAGCTTCCAAACCCAGTGTGGCTCGCGCATTGGAGAATAAAGAACGGACAAACACCACTAGTAGCCCTCTCGGTGAACGGTGACGAGACTGCGAAGACGGACTAGGTCACGGCGGCCAAGGGGTCAGTTTTTGCAGGGCTCGCGCTACCCAATCGCGATGGCAGGTGCGGTGGTGGCTAGTGCGGCGGTGGTGAGTTGCCGGGATCATGATGCCTTTCTCTCTTGCGGAAGAAGGAGGTCGTGGGTCGAGGAGGCGTTAACGTCGACGTCCACGCCGACGGTGGTCGATGTCGCCGGCGAGGCAGTCACGCGGTGGTGGGATGAAGGTGCAACGGCTGCGGATTCTGCGAGGACAAGGTCTGCGTGAGAGGAGAAGAGGAATAAGCTTTTAGGGTTTTCTGATTTGAGAAAGGAAGAGGTTGGGCTAGCAGCCAGATCCATCCTTACTCTCACACCACCCCTTTTTTAATCTTTGCACACACTCCACTTCATTTAATTTCTCACACCTATGTCTCAGTTTAAGCACCCCACCTATTTACTTCGTGCACCTCCATATTCTGATAACTCTGCACCCCTGTGTTTTGTTTGTTTGGACATGTTTTATTATTATGCTGTGTGTACCCGTATGTTTACTAGCCTTGCACCTCTTGTGTTATGATGTATCTATTTATGTTTACTCATTGCACCCCTGCCGTTTATGTTTCACACTCCTTATGTCATTAGTCCCCATTTGTTGATTGCACCCCACTTTTCACAGTTCACACCCCTCCTTCTAGGTTCACTTTACTTTTAGCTTTTACTCGCTGCACCCCACCTTTTAATAAACTCATCTCATTTACTTCATGCACCTCACACATTATCCATGCACCCTCACATTTTGTTTTTCCACTTTTATCCTTTTTTTTATATTAAATTCTACCTTTATAATTTTCTAAAAAAAATGAAACAAAAATATTTTTAAAATATAAAAAAAATTACAAAAAAATTAAAAATATAAAAATATGAAAAATGTTATTTTTGCTTTATTGTGTCTGTCCGGTCGCCCGCACCGTGTGACATTGATTTTCAAAAATACAAAAAAATAATAATTTTTTTTTCTCTTTTAGTGTCTGTCCGACCGCTCACGTCGTGTGACACATATTTTTAAGTAATTCAAAATTACCCAAAAAATATAAAATTTTCAAAATAGAAAAGCATCAACATTTTCAAACAAAGAGTCCTTTTTTAGAACTACGTGATCCTTGATTCTCCACCGTGAGATACGTAGGAGCAAGGCCAGTCCTTGTCAGGTTCACCACCAAAAAATTTAAATCTTTTTTTTTTCAAATAGTTTTCCAAATTGTTCTTTTTTAAAGAACTACGTAACCCTGATTTCTTATCTTTAATGAGAATACGTAGGACCAAGGTCAATCCTTGTCGGGCCCAAAAATCAAAAAAATACTTTTGTTTCTTTTTAGTATTATTTGTCTCATTATTTTTGGGAAAAATTAATATTTCGAAAACCACATCAACTTTGCACTTTTAATTAAAGGTACCGCCTTCGGACGGGCGCTGTAGGTTGCTAACACCTTTCCTACGCGTAACCGACTCCCGAATCCAAAAATCTGGTTTTTTGCAGACTTGCTTTATTTTTATGGGTTTCCATAGTTTTCCCAAAATAGCTGTGGTGGCGACTTCCAATCTCTTTTTAAAACCCGTTTTCTTTTTCGGTTCGCCTTCCGGTCGCGATTCCGGTTGCGACAGCTGGCGACTCCACTGGGACGCTAGAGAGTCAAGTCATTTAATTAGATATGCAAACTTGATGTGGTTTTTCATTATTTTTTCTTTCCTCTTTCTTTTTATTTTTTTATTATTGTCTTTATTTGCATGTGTATATATTTGTTTCTTGGAATAATTGTTTGTGAATTGTTTTGCTTATTTGTTACATATTTGTCTGGGAAATTTTTTGGCTATTTTGCATGTGGGGTTATGGTATGCATCATCCTCCCTTCACACACACATTGTGCATATCATGAGTGGGCCCTATACCCGGGTCTGTGTAACTTAGAATTAGAAGGGATTGTATAACAGTGCCACAGTGGATGAACTTCCCAAGTGGTCATTGTGAGAACTCCAACTAGAGTTTGCTTGTTTCCTTGGTACTCTCACTCCTTGTTGTATACCAACTGTTGTGGGAAATATCATGAAGTGGGCCATAGCTCTAGTGACCTTGATCCTTAAGTTTAGG
>Ga0214542_1004727_pt1 | contig 26695 bp, 20 predicted proteins | sample CNSS1metaG_FD_160096 | JGI IMG/M metagenome (GOLD analysis project Ga0214542, IMG submission 160096) | Root nodule microbial communities from cowpea collected in UCLA plant growth center, Los Angeles, California, USA - CNSS1 | ecosystem: Host-associated > Plants > Roots > Nodule | place: USA...
CCCCAACAGATTTCAACATTTGGGTAAATAAGGAGCTTCTTACCAAATTAAATGGCAAAGCATTCCCATATATGCAGTTGCAAATATCTTGAATCACCAACTCTCTATCTTTAAACATTTCATTTATAGTTGTCTGTTTTGCAACTCCTTGTTTCCCCTTCTTACTACATTGAATATTTGTTTCTTCAAAACAATCTACCCGATTTGCTTCTTTTATTTTTTCTTTATCTTCTAATAACTTCAAAAACATTTCTCTAACATCATCAAGAACAGATGTACAAGCAATGACATTCTCCTTTGTTCCAGCAAGATGATGTTTCATTCTTGCTACACCACCCCAACAAGTATGTGAACAATATTTGCACTTACTAAAAGTCTATGAGGAGGAACACTCTCACAATGATTCCATGTAATATCTGTTTCTTTCTTTCTCTTTGTTTGAGACATACTCTTTCTAATTCTACAAATAAGAATAAATTCAAACTAATATTTCTTCTTAAAAAAATATAAATTAACATTCATAATAAAAAAAATATAAATTAACATTCAGAATAAAAAATTTTAAATTAACATTAAGAATAAAAAAATTTAAATTAACATTCAGAATAAAAAAAAATATAAAAGGAACTATCAAAATATAAAGTATAAAACGTATACTTTATTTTAAAGATTAATTATGTTTTAGTAAACGATGAAAAAGAAACGTAAATTATGCTAAATTATTTTAAAGTATAAAACATATTTTATTTGAAAAAGAAACGTAGATTCTGATCTTTATGCTAAAAAGATGGAATTTAAACAAAAAATCTTTATGCTAAAAAGATGGAATTTAAACAAAAAAATAAAAACGTAAAGCAAGAGATCACGTGTGAAGGTTTCCGAAAAAGTGAAATAAAAGGTTGATTTGATGTACATTAAATTAAATATTATTAAAATTAAAAATCTAGAAACTTCATAAAAAGCAATATATGAAAAAGCCAGCGGCAAAAAACATTTGGGCAAAAAACATTTGCGCGAAAAACATTTGAGTAGAAAAAATTTTAGCAGAAAGCAAACTTGTTCAAAATGCTTTCAGGCTTTCTTCTTCACGCGGTGCTTTATTCTTCACGGGTAGTCAGGTTTTTTATACTTCTTCTTTTCTCTTTCACTTTATGCTTCTTCTCTAGCTTCTTATGCATCTCATATTTCTTTCCCCTCTTAATTTATAACCAAATATCCTTCCAAATGTGACTCTTCAGTTTGGGTTTTTTCATTTTCGATGTGTATTGCATGTTGCGTGAAGCTCATCCGGTGTGAGTAGCAGGTCTGACCAGCGTGTAGGTAGTGTGTCGTGAGATGTGTATTTTGAGAAATATTTTGGGGAAGTGTAAGCGTGTCAGAATTGGCTGAAACGAAACTGAATCGGGAATCATACGATTCCTACACGATTCATCCGATTCAGAACACGATTCAAGTCAAAAAACGATTCATCTACTGATACGTTTCGTTGGACCAAAATTTTGAACCGTATCACGATACGAATCGTATGATTCGTACGATTCTAACTACCATGCTATACAATATGGAAAATCTCCTCGAAATAATCATATTTATACATCATACCCACATATAAAGCACAATTATGATAAATCCAATAGATTTATGGCATAAAATGACATTGGCTCTTCTCAACCTCATTCTAGTAGATTATGGCATAAAATGACCGACTCTAACCCCACCCCCCACCCCTTCACACCGCTGAGTTTGGTCTTCATTCAAACTTAAACTTGCTCAGTGTGAATCCTTTTCTCGCTCAACGAGGTATAGGCTCACCTAAAGATCAAGTCAACCTTGGACTCACTAAATTTTTCATAGTATCTTTTGTCTAGTGATAGGTTCACTCGCTCAACGACTAGGACCATTGGGTGCTGATTCCACCAAGCTTGTCTAACGAGTCAACGAGGTATAGGCTCACCCAAAGATCAAGTCAACCTTGGACTCACTAAATTTTTCATAGTATCTTTTGTCTAGTGACAGGTTCACTCGCTCAACGACTAGGACCATTGGGAGCTGATTCCACCAAGCTTGTCTAACAAGTCCTTTCTCAGCTAGCAAGTGAGCCCATTTGAGCTCACTAGATTTGGTTAAACTCATTTTCATCAGCAAACAACTTGTTTACCCAACAAGTTTGCATAAAACCAGAAACTCTTCATATGTATCACATCACCTATTTGGTTCATCTAATAACTTTCACATGTTTCTTAATTAAAAAATAACATACTACAAATTCAAAACGCCTTAGATAAACCAAATTGAATAAAATTACACATTCTAAGTAGTTCAACAATCATAATTTACATGCATATCATATATCAATCCATTGTACCAATTCATGAATACTCGACGTATCAATTCATACAACCAAAACAAAAGTGTGCATGAAAACTTTAACTTTTAACCGTTATAGGAATTTAGATAAAATATTTGAACATACCCTAATAATCATATATATGGTAGTCAAAATCGAGATCCTAATCAAGATTGGAAAGGATAATATAAATCGTAAATCGGAAGATCGTAGAACGATCGTAAGATCCTACAAATTTTATTGTCACTTAAAATTCATAACTAAACCTTATAATATATTAAATAAAAAATTCATCATTAGGTGTAAACAGAGAAGAGAGGGAGTGGTTGTTTCGGTGAGTAGGAGTAATTGTGTAGTGGTGGTCTTCTCGATTTATAGAAAAGAGGGACTAGTTTTAATTTTGACAAAATGGAGGGAGTTATTATTTCTTTGTCGTAACAGTGATAACTTTATCTTTTTAGTGTCCCACTTTTACTTTTATTTTTTTTAATCACACTATCCCGTTTTTTCTCTCTTGTGGAAGATAGGGAATCACTCTCTTTTTTTTGTAAGAGTTACTTTTACTATCAAGAGTCTTTACACTCTTTTATTTAATAGTCTTTACCCTCTTTATTTTAAAGGAGTTACTTTACCATGCAATAGGTTTTACTATCATGGCTATTTACTAAATGTGCTTTACAATTCGACTTTAATATACTTAAAAAACTAGGTTAAAGATTTAGGGTTTTAAAACAACTCCATTTCCATCCTCCCTCACGAAGTGATAGAGAGGCAGCCGCCACTATGCCTGCAAGAGTCGTTGTCGTCTCGAGAGTTGACATTGATAGAGGTGTCTCCGTCATTGCTTAACCTATCTCCTTATTCTCTCTCACTGTTGGAATGGATTGCGATGCAAGACAACGAGAGAAATATCGTCGCGACTTTGAGGGACTATCTCGCGAGAATCGCCGCTCCCATACGATTCACAATTTACAACGACAATCTTACACGATCCGGGAAGATCGCGAGTTTTAAGTGAAATGAGATCGGATAGGTGAAAGCATAGTATGATCTTACGGTCTGGATCACGTTTTTGACTACCATGATCATATATAAACAAAGATTTACTTTAAACAATTTTGAGTCATATGCACGTACCAAAGGGTTACATGCAACTCAAAATACTAAATTGACTCAATAGACAAAAAGGAAACTTCTATTTTGAACTTGATTCAATGAATGTGTAAACTCACTCTCATGATTTTCACTATAATCTCTAATTTTCAAAAAGATGAAAGATGAAGTTAAAAATATCGAGAGAAGTCGGATAAAAGATTTAAAGAAGAGTTGGTGATATTTATATGATAAAACTCAATTAATACAAATTGTATTTATAGTAAAATAATCAAGTATCATCTTTTAAAATTACTATTACTATTAACTATTTATTAGATCGTTGCAACATATGAAAAAAATGAGAGTAAATGATAGAGATCATGGATTGTTTCATTAATATTTTAATTGAAAAAATAAAAGAAAATTAAAATATAAGCCGACAATCATTGTTCTAAAATAGTAAAACATTATTAAAGTAAGAATATTAACACATATTTGTAAATAAAACAGCATTAATAATTTAGTTTTAAAAATTTAGCAACACATATCTTCAATTTGAAATTTTTTTGGGTATACACTCATTTTTTTTTATGTTGAAATAGGTACTCAGTATTATTGATGATGACAATATTTATAATGCATTTCTTTATATTAAATCTAATCATTTTATTGATGTAAAATTAAAGCATAAGAAATTAAAGTTGTTATCAATTTTAAGTAATTCTATATAAAAAAAGAAAGAAGAGAAAATATCATAATAGATATATATACTTATCACACCTTCGTTAGTAAAAAATTATGTTTTGACACATTTAATTTATCCATTTTATCATAAATACGACTAATATAGTATTAATCTGCACTAATATCTAAAAAGGAAGTGAAGTAATAGATTATAGTAGTACCACTTCTTTATAATAACTACAGGAAATACATATCTATACTGTTGTGTATTTATTTATTATGATAATAAAAAATTAGAAAACTAGATATTATAGTAGTTATTAAAATAAAAAAGTATCATTCAAATTTATATCAAAGCTATAAAAAGCTAATATAAAAAATAATTAAAAATAAACATTTTTATTAACTTTTATAATGTTATGATTGCATGATATTTGAAGGCAAGTATTTATACATAACAACATGTATTTATAAGAATGTATAAATTAAAAAGTGGTAACAAAAATTATTTTTGTTTATATTCTAAAAAAAAAATATTAAAATTTTTTCTTTATCAATAATTATAAATGATCCTAAATAATGGGTAAAACACTGTACTGCAAAGATCTTGTCACTGTGAAACCTGTTTTGTGGAATAAGGCATTTAGCCACTGTCACTGCTTGATTGATTTAGCTTTGCTTCTTTTCATCAAAAGTTGTTTGGAATTTTTGATTGTTCTTTGATTTTCACATAACAATCACTTTCAGAATGCTGATTGCAAAACCAAATTTCTTCTTTTTTCTTCTCTTAATATCCTCACTCTTTTTCCCAACACTCATTGCCAAGTCTTCTCGCGCAATCTCCGTAAGCCTCTATCCCTCTTTCTTTTTGTGTTTTCAGTTACCCTTTTCGTTTCTCAATTGATTTTAATATCTGGGTATCTGGCAGGATACTGAAGTCAGGAAGAACAAGATTCAGTGCTATGCTGATATTGACAGGTTCTTAAAATATCTAAGAAATTGGGTTGTAGAACATGTCTTTTAGAGTGAATTACATTTTTTTATGTTTGATGATGTTATACGTGTTGTATTGTTCCCAAATTTTTTGTCTATGCAAAATCCGTATCCAAAGGGATTATCTTGTTAGCTAGTTGAGAATTTCGGTAGTGACTTTGAAATTGAGAGCAAGTTCATAACTTGTGCCGGTAAATTTGATGTCAATTTGAAAATTTGGGTAGGAATTTGTTAAGAGTAAATTGAGAATTTGTGAAAAGTTGAGACTTTATGTAGAGTGACTTTGATAGAAATTTGAGAATCTGGGAAGAGTAAATTTCCCAGCGATTTGGGTAAGACTGAATTTGATAGCAAACTGAGAATTTTGGGGATTAATTTCAATAGAAGACACTTTGGTGGTTGGAGGACCATAGTAGGTAACATATTTTCAGGACTAAGTTGTATATTTGCTAAATTTGTTATTAACCTTTGTACCATTAGAATTGAAAGCGTGTTCAGAGTTATGCTGAGATATATAGCTAAATGCCCTTGGTTTTTCTGCTTCTGGTCTGGTTCTTATTTCTGGAATATTTAATTGGTTTGTAAAATTTTTGTGATATTCAGCAACTCTTGTTGGTACAGATTCATCCTTGTTGACTCATTTCTTTTAGCATTTTAATTGAACCATTTCTGCTTCAAGTTCAGTGCTATTCTTTGTACATATTGGTTGGTGTTCTTAGCTGGCTTCCTTTTTTTCTGACAAATTTAATGGGGTTTGTAGAGTATGTGTGATGTTTTGGAAACTATTGATTCACATTTATGATTATTTCTTTTCTGTGGTTAGTGGTTTGTGGGGTTGGTCTTGCAAATCATCAGCTATAGAAAGGGAGAATTGTGCTCTGCGATGCCTTTCACCTGCTTGTTATGAGCTCATCTATGAGAGTGACCCGGTGAGGCAATCTCTTAGTGTGATGCTTTTTTCAATAGAGTTTAGATCAGATACCTTTTTCAATTGAATTGAAATTTTTTCTTGTAGCTTGAAGAGGGAGAAAAAGACTTCATTCGCAGTCAAGAGTACAAATACTGCCTGCATAAGTATGTATAGTTTCTGCAACTCGATGCTTAGAATTTTTATGATATTGGAAGGGTTGAAGTTTTGCAGTGCATGGACTTTGATTTTACATTTAGTTGTGACTCTTTTTCCATTATTGTGACAAATCATTGAATTCCCAAAACCATAAATAGGACACATAATTTGCTTGTATGATTAAGCCAAGCAATCAACATAGAGCCTAGGGAAGTAAATAAGTTGGATCATCAATCAGTTTTTATTAGTTAACTTTAGTTTTATTGTTTGGTTGGGATTCATGTGTTGATACATTGATTATTGAAAATAGGAATAGTGAAAAATGGATCTCACAAGATTATTGTTTCTTAGGAATGTCACATATTGTTGCTTTGAAGTTTTATCTGATTTTGGAGGGTTAGTATAAATTGAAGGACCCTGATATGTTTGTGCAGAGAGGATGTAGCCACAGGGAATTATTTATAGTTGCTAGGACAGGCCAGATTGGTAATGGACATTGATGAGAAAGGTAAAATAAGCAAAATAATAGTCCCAATTTGGATAAACTTTTTCATAAACACTTACAAGAGAAGAAAATGGGAGGTAAAATAAATAAAATTTTCCCCACAAGTTAAAATCCACTTATGCTCTTCAACTCTTGGAGAAGATAAATAGTTGAGCTTTCAAAAATATTATATTGCATAAGTTGATTCTAACTTAAAAAGAAGTTTGATTCATTTTTCATTTTCTATTAGCACTTGTTGAGAGTTTATCTTGGGTTGATGTTGTTGGAAGTTTCACATTAACTAGAGATAAGACATTTCATAATATATAAGTGGGTGCAAACCTTATCTTACAAGTCGGTTTTGTGAGGTTGAATTAGGATTAAAGTCCAGTTCTTAACATAGTATTAGAGACATGAGTTGGAGCCTATCCTAGTGAAAGTTGATGTTTGTTGGGTCTATTGTTCCAACTACTATCCGACCATTATCTGACCACCCATTAATGTCTAGTTCTACGCACAAGATGAATATGCCTCAGAGCTATTAGTTTGATTTTGAAGTTAAATAAGAAAACATGTTTGATTCAAGTTTACCCTTTTAATCAATTTTACTTTGTACATGTTAAGAATTTGTTATCATTGAACCTTGATATGTTGAGATAGCTACATGGCATGTGTGAATGAAGTTTTTGGTCTAAGCATTGTTTTTTGTTTACATTGCAGATCGTCCTTGGGGGAGAGCCTTGAGGGTGTGAAGGGTTCCTTTAGCAATTAATCATCACGAAAATTCTGAACTGAAGGTTGAAGCTTTGGTGAATTTTTATACTCCTTGCTAAATTTAGATTGGAGAAAATGTCCAAAAGTGAGTGTCATAGTTTTTAACCCTTCAAAACTATTGAGGTTAGTTTATTAGTTTCTTCATCTTGTGTACCTTCTCAGCTTTTAATTCACCAATGACCATTGCTCAATCAACGGCACAATCTGGTTATCTTATTGGCTTTTCTTGATATGTTTCTACTTTCTCTGATGCTCTCATCCTTAATGCATTTTGAGCAATTACTCTGAAGGGTTTGAGTATTGCTAGAAATATTAACCTCCCAAAGTTGATGTTTTGAAGATCCTCCTTAAGTGCCAATTCCGTTTTTTTTTTCTAAAAAAACAACTTTTATTTGATCTTTGAAACCAACATTACAAATAAATAAACAAAATTACCCTCTGAACTTAGTGATCATGATCAAAATGTTTTTTTTCTATTGAGCATAAAAACATTGTATTGTTAATCAGATTGAAATCATGTTGGTATAGTTTGAATATAATTATTAACAAAGTGTAAACAAGATAGTGTCAAGGTATGAATGAATCTTTAAGCTCCAAACATTGTTGTTCTGTGTGAATCTGGTTGTCCATTTGGATTCCCTTGGTATACAAATAAGATTATATTGTTGTTGGTTTCTCCTTTTGATACCATTTATCAATATATCATTTTTAACATCTTTTAGACTCTTGCTTCCTGCACCCCACAGTTTTTTTGTCTACCCACAGAATTTTCTAAATCAACATTTACCTTCGGAAAAGTGACTTCTGGATTATATGTTCTGGAAACTTTTTGGAACCAATATTTCGGAATTTCAAGAATAAGATTTTCAAAACAGAACTTTCGAAATGCATTCTAGAATAAGCTTTCCAAAATAGGATTTTCAAAACAAACTTTTCAGAACGCATATAATGAATGTCCTTCAGAATGAGTTTTTTTCACCCGTACATGAAATGTGTTCTAGAAAGAGTTTTTCAAAATCAGTTTTTTTTTTTTTTTTTTTTTTTTTTTTTTTTTTTTTTTTTTTTTTCTTCTGCATTTTCTATCTTCTTCCCCTGCATCATTCTTCCTCTCTTTATCTTCTTCTTCCTATGGAGAGTGGAGGAGTTGAGGAGGTGTAGTTAGTAATTGTGAGGGTGTAGAAAGTAATAGCCGATCATTTGCATATGCAATTTTAGGTACTGTAAGCATCCGGTTTAAGTCCGTACTTGCAGCTCAATTAAATCTGCATTTGAAAAAAAAAATCTCCAATCAATAATTTTATAATTTTATAATTTTATTTTAAGAAAAAATTATGTAAAATCGTTTAATTTTATATTTTATTACATTATATATATATATATATATATATGTATATATATAGAGAGAGATAGTGTATAAATAGTTAGAGAAAGAAAATATAAGAATAAAATAACAAGTTTGTCTTTGTAATATGTTTTTTATATCTATCATATATCTTATATTTTTTATAATTTTATAATTTTTAAAAAATTTAACACTTATAATATTTTACAATATTTTACGTTGTAATTATATGACTCCTATTAATTCATACTGTAATATGACTCGACTCTTAAAATTTCGTACATTTGTATATTAATTAAGTCTGCATTTCAAGAACTTATACGAATTGTTTAGTGTACATGAAAAGACAATTATTTAATTTAATAAGAGAGTTTGCACATTAGAGTATTCAAATATGTTCTGTCCTTGGAAAGTATGTTGCTTTGCTTCTTTTAAAGGTATACTTCAACTGGAAGACATAAACTAATTCTTCTTTTTGGAGACTTTTTTTTATTTTATAGATAAAAGAACAAGAAATTTGTTTTCCTTATAAGACATTCTATGTGAGTTGTCTTGACCCTACTTTACACACATGTAATAAAGTTCAAAACACCTACTTTCTGTCTTATTTTACACAACAACCCTCAAACAAACAACACAATATTAACTTATTATTATGTTTTCATATGAGTTTAATATAAATAAAACATATAATTCTTACTCTATTAATAACATAGGGAAGACGATACAATTTTTATTAAAAATATGAAAAACGATTATCATTTATTAAAAATATGTATATTTATCTGAAAACTAGATGAAATGTGTGTGATTAGAAACGTGAAGAAAAGAAGAAGAAGAAGAATAAATAAGATAATTGCAATTTTACCTTAAATATTGTAGTGATTTATTGTAACTAAGGTTCTTAACTTATTATTAGACCCTCTTGTAACAAAAACAAAATCTATAGATAAATAAAATCTGCAGAGTTGTTTCAGCATAAAACAAATAAAGGAAAAAGTATGTATAGTATGTGATGTTGGAGAAAATGTTTGAACTTTAAACTTTTGATAATTAGTAGCATCAATTATTTGAAGGAGAATTTTGACACCAATGATAGTTTTATTTGAAGTGTAAAAACTATAACTTTAAAATGGAGTTATTGGAGTTAAAATAATATTTTTAAATTAAATATAGTTTTAATATCTAATATCATTTTACATAATTTTTATTTTGCACATGAATAAAATATATGAAAAAATTCTTCCTTCTTAATTAAGAATAATACTGACCCTATTTTTACTTTAAGAAAAGAAAGATCGAAAGCAAATCCGATAATAAAATTAGGAAACTGAGATATTATGCGGTTACTGCTAAGATATTCTCCTCAAGAAAAGGACCAATCATAATTAAGGGCACATATTAAATGACAAATGGAAATTAGTAAATTATTTTATCTATATAATCTTTAATAATTAGTGGCATCATGAATTATTTTTTATTCATAAGGTATATACGCTGCATATTTAATATAATTTTTTATTTATAATTTTTAAAAATTTATTATTTTAAAAATAGTTTACTGTAATCTATAATAATATACAAAATATTACTTTTTTTTGTGTTTACATATTTAATTATTTTAAAAATTAATTATTTTTTCAATAATTTATCTTTAATTATTATTTTAAATTTTTTTGTTTTTAATAATTATTGTAAAACAATTTTCGTACATATTTTATTTTTCTAATTTTATATTTAATAAATATTTTAAAAATTAATTAAATATTATTTTTAATTAATTTTAATTTAAATTTTTATAAAAATTAAAAAATACAAACACATACAATAACATCGTATTTTCATTAGTAATATATAAAAAAATATTCTCATTTGTATCTATATCTTTCAGTTTTATTTTTAATTATTCTTTTTAACTATTATTTTAATAATCTTTTTATTTTTATATTTTATTTTTTTTATTTAATATTTAATAATTATTTTAAAAATTAATTATATATTTTTTATTAACTTTAACTCAAATTAAGAAAATGCAAACATGTCTCTCGTATGTTTTCGTTAGTAAAATTAAATTCGATAGTAAAAATGGATCTATTACGAAGTCGTTAGTAAAAAAAAATCTACTTCTATTAATAGTTATAAATTATAGATATTATGTTTATTAATTGTTATAGATTGTTATCAATTTTTATTTTATTTTCCTCTCTCTCAAACAACAAAAACATAAATAAGAAGCAAAACCATTATCCAGTGTGAAACACAACACAGAAAAAAAAAAAAAAAGACAGGAATGGCGTTGTTGAGTGGTGGCACGCCATGGTCCAAGCTCGTTGCTCCTCCCATTTTCCACCGTTCTCACGCTCCTCGCACCTTCCTATTCTTCAAACGACGCCGTTTCTCAGTCTCTGCTCTCTCTGAGCAGCCACCCGTTCGCGTCCGTTTCGCTCCGTCTCCAACCGGAAACCTCCATGTCGGCGGTGCTCGAACGGCCCTCTTCAACTACTTGTTCGCCAGGTCCATTTTTCATCATAAAAATTCAATTTAAATAGTGGGTCTTCGTTGGTTTTGAGTTTTATGCTCTGTGGTGTGTTGGGGTTGCGGTTTCAGGTCCAAAGGTGGGAAATTTGTGCTCAGAATTGAGGACACTGACTTGGAGAGGTCCACAAGGGAGTCTGAGGAGGCCATGCTCAAAGATCTCTCTTGGCTTGGACTTGATTGGGATGAAGGTGAGCGAGTGAGTGTGCATTCAACAATGATTATGATATTTGATTACCTCTGTATTACATACACTTTTAAGGAAATGGAGATTTAAAATAGACAAGACAATTGAATCACTGAATGACATCGTAGATATATAGTTGAAGTATAAAAAGCTTTTCTTGAGGGTAAGCCCTGGGGCAACGGTAAAGGTGTGATCTTGGTGACTTGTTTGTTGTGAGTTCAAATCTAGAAACAATCTCTTTTGCATATGTAAGGCTTAGTGTGTGAACAATGTGGAGCCTTCTGACTTTGGGGTGCATTATTTTGGTAAAAAGTCTATCTTGCTGCTAAATTTGCAACACTATAATTAATTAGTATGTGAATAAATAACAGGATGTCTAGTGAAATGATAAGCATAACGGCTTGGACTTGATTGGGAGGAAGGTTAGTTGGTGATTGTGCATTGAAGAGTGATTTGTTCCATTTGGCACCCCTTATTTGTCTATCTCTTTATATCATCATCAATTATATATGGATAACAACATTCTATTTAACACCTAGAAGGAGAAAAAGAGAGGAGTAGGTCTGACAGGTTTATTATATTATAAGAAGAAAGAGTTAGAGAGAAACAACAAGTGTTGATGATGATTCAGGAAATTCATTATATCTATATTTCTCTCTTTTCTATGACTTTTTTTTCCCTCTTGGTGTCACAAAACATTGGGCATCCACTAATCTTTTACCTTGTAGACCAAGGATATTTGACACCCTTTTTATGTCGTTCTTCTTGTCACATAATCTACTATACCTACATCAAAGATGATTTGCGGTCTCCTTAAACCTATTTGACATTTGACACGGAGAGACAGAGAGAAGAAAGAGAAATTTAAGTATGGTGGGTAAGTTGATGTGATAGGAAGAGAGAGATAGAGAGAAATGCCGTGTTTGAATGATATGGTGTTCAGGGCATCATTACTGAATAACATTAGGGTGTTCATTAATCCTTTTCCTTGAGCAGTTGTAATGGTTTTGCTTTGGTGATATATTTGTTGATGGTTAAGCGTGTATATTTGTGTGTTATGGTGAATTTGCTAGGGCCTGGTGTTGGAGGGGATTATGGTCCTTACAGGCAGTCTGAGAGGAATTCTTTATACAAACAATATGCACAGAACCTACACCAATCTGGTCATGTTTATCGCTGCTTCTGTTCTAATGAGGTATGTTTTGGAACTTGCTTAATGTGAATGTAATGCTCTGGACTCTTGTAACCTTTGATGATTTAGCATGTTTGCATGTATTTGGGAGGGTTTTAGTAGTTCACTATGGTTGTGTCTGTGTATTATGAAAGAGGGAGTATTTTTAAATTAAAAATTGTTTAAAATAATGATTATTGTGTAAATTTTTCCAAACAATTTATTAGCTTTTTTCTGTAGAATTGTCTTTTTAAAGCTTGAAGAAATGTTCCAAAATTATGAGAAATAGCTCCCCAAAATGGAAACTTATGAAGCTGCAAAAAAAAAAAAACATTTTCCTGAAATAAGCTAATATGAAGCACACACTTAAGATAGGAAATAAGCATTTTCCTGTGCCATTTTTGCCCATGTGCTTCAAATTTTGTCCCATTAGACTATTTTCCCTTCATTGCACGAAATCCTTTTTTTAAAGATTTGACCTGACATAAAAGCTTCCTCAGCTTCAATTTTTGGTCAGTTTATTGAGAGCTGCTTTCAGAAAGGTTTCTTATTTTGGGATGTATACCACTTAAAATGAAGTACAAGATTATGAGGTTGGGCCATTGGAATTTGGTCATTTTTACCGAACTAGTTTTGGTGCTTTTATATCTTTGATCATAAATGCTAAGGTTACCTCTTATTTTTGCCTTTTGTTTATTTAACAGGAACTGGAGAAGATGAAGGAGGATGCTAAACTAAAGAATCTGCCACCAGTCTACACAGGTAAATGGGCCAGCGCAAGAGATGAGGAAGTTGAAGAAGAGCTGGCAAAAGGGACTCCTTATACATACCGGTTTCGAGTCCCTAAAGGAAGTTTAAAAATTAATGACCTAATTCGAGGCGAAGTGAGTTCTTTCCATAATTTTCAGATTTTTCTTCATTTTCTCGTGAGCGATAAAAATAAATTCCTTCATTTCTTTGAATATACAAGAATCAACTGATATCTTTGAAGTATTTTATCTTATCCTATAATTTTGTATCAGTGATCCCCTATAATTTAGCATTTTTTTTCTCTGGTTTAAATTTTTTTTGTTCCAGAAAAATTTACCAATTTTGATATTTGTGCATAAAAGATTCTGTTAGATTCTTAATTTTATTGACATAAAAGCCTTTAGCCTAGAGGGTTATATTTTTTCAGTTGTGACATGATTCATAGATCACTTACAGGCATAACCTGATTATGCCATGTGATCACTTTACAGGGGATATCTAAGGACTGTATGCATTTCAGTGAAGTTAGGGATGAAATTGGAAAATGTTTTGTCATTGGGAATAAATTAAAATTGGCTAATTGTCAGAGAAAGTGTATTTTCGCCTTTGTGTTTTTTTTTTCACACATTTGAGTTGTGCAAGTCATTTAAAAAAATATGGAAAATGATGCATGAGATTTCTTTCAAAATAACATTTACTGGCTATTAACTTACCTTTGGTAGTATCTTGAAGGTTAGTTGGAACTTGGATACACTTGGAGATTTTGTGATAATGAGGAGTAATGGCCAGCCTGTTTATAACTTCTGTGTAACGGTAGATGATGCTACCATGGCAATTTCCCATGTTATCAGGTAGTGACTATAATTTCTTAGTTAATCAGAATTTTTAAGATTTTGTTTTTAGCTGATTTATTCTGTTAAATATTTTGAATTCAGGGCAGAGGAGCATTTACCAAACACTCTAAGGCAGGCATTAATATATAAGGTAAAATACAAACCATGTAGTATATATATATATATCCCCTTTTACAACCTCAGTTTTTCCTTAAAATTCAATGTGTCTATAATTGTTTGTTTCTCAATTCAAGCCAACACCAAAATTAAATTTGAATTTACTTAAAATATTGATTGAACTTGGTATTATTTGGCCTATCGTCAGAACATGTGTAGATCAGAATGCATGGTATCACTGATAAAATTTAACTTGTATTTTTTAAGTGATTCATATATTATCAATTGGGATGTCAATGTGGGCTTAAACAATTCGTCGAGAATTTACTTAATTTTCCTCATTCATTTGTAATTCTTATTTTTAATATTTTTTCCTAAGTCATGCATTAATCTAGGTTACTAATTCAGGTTTGTTTGACATCTGCACATGAATTTGTTTACAGGCACTAGGATTTCCCATGCCTTTGTTTGCACATGTTTCCTTGATTTTAGCTCCTGATCGGAGCAAATTATCAAAACGACATGGAGCAACATCAGTGGGTCAGGTGAGGTTGATTTATCATTTATCCATCTTGAAATTGTGTTGTGATTTATGAGGTCTCACTTGATTCTCTTTCCTTCATAATTTTACTATGTAAGTTCCCAGAAAGTTTCCTTCATAATTTTACTATGTAATTTCAAACTCTAATAACTGCTCATTCACAGTTCCGGGAGATGGGATACCTACCGGAAGCAATGGTGAATTACCTAGCATTATTAGGCTGGGGAGATGGGACTGAAAATGAGTTTTATACACTTGGTCAACTTGGTTAGTGATTTTTGTTACTCTACTTTTTGAGAATACTATCATAATATTTCATATCTTGTACTATTTTGTTTTCTGAACAGGAAATTTGCTTGGCAATTTTCATAATAACGTATTTCTTGTGTAAACAGTTGAAAAATTCACTATTGAACGTGTTAATAAAAGTGGTGCTATCTTTGACTCAACGAAGTTAAGGTAATTTCTTGTTTTCTGCCTACTTTGTAAGCATAATCGGTGTATTATTTCCACAGCTAGCCTATCTCCTGCATTTTGAGCTCAAATGGGTCAAATTTCTTTCAATTACTAAATTTCTTACCATTACTAAATACAGGCAGGTTTTGTTCTGAATGGAAAATTATTGCTTTTCGTTCATCAAGTCTAGGATGAGGAGTGCTAGCAGCATATTCTATGACACACTTTCTTCAACACTCTTTTATTGTTACTACATAACTGACACTTCTCAAGTCCAAATTCCTTGCTGTGATTTTGGTGCTGTACATTCAAAATACACTGATTTTGATATTTTGAAATATATTAAAAACTTTTTTGATATATTAAAATCAGTGTATTTTGAAGGGATAACTCCAAAATCCCAACAGAGAATCCAAGTTCTCATTTCTCTTTCAAAGTAAATGTTGCATTTTATGATTGTATGTACAATGAGTTTATTTATTCAAATTGTAATATTAGGTTCTATAAGTGGCTGTTCTCAGGCATTGTTGATAAAAGTAAACAAGTATTACAATTAATGTCCCTGTAATATCCTTTTTGCCTTCAATTTAGGTGGATGAATGGTCAACATTTAAGAGGACGTCCGTCAGAGGAGTTGACCAAACTTATTGCAGAGTACTGGAAGACATCTGGCATACTCACAGTATCAGCTGGGCCTTTTATTGATGTGAGATCTAATTGCATGCTTTCTTGATTCAGACTCCTTATAAATACAATCAGCTTAGCTTCATTTTCTGAAGCATAGTGATTTTTTCTTTAATATGGTTTTGTCCCATCTTGCAACAATGGTTGAATAACAGGAAGCAGTTCAACTACTTAAGGATGGCATTGACTTGATAAATGATGCAGACAAGGCCCTTACTAACTTGCTTTCTTATCCTTTGCATTCTACTTTACAGAGGTGATAATACTCATATTCTTCTAAGAGGAATTTTTCAATTGACCTTATAAAATGAACAACTTGTGGATTTAGCTTTGCAAGTCTGAGGGTCACAACTAGTTGTGCTGGTTATACAAATGTGCATTATATCTGTAGATAAATAAGTGTTACTATGCAATGGCTGTGGTATTTGCATTACTTATATGGTTACAACTCTCTACATGTTGGTGGCAGCGATGATGCAGAACCTCTCTTGCAAGATAATCTTTCTGAGTTTGCTGCTAGCCTCTTGGCAGCCTATGATAGTGGTGATCTGGTGGCAGCACTTGAAGACGGCCATGACGGCTGGAAATCATGGGTGAAAGGCTTCGGTAAATCGCTTAAGCGTAAGGTGAGCTGAATGGACAGTCTTAAACACCACTCTCTTTTTCTTTTTTTTTCATTGACAAATGTTAATTGTTAGTATTTTGTTAATGGAGGGAATTGAAAATACAATCTCTTCCGCCCTTCCTTCCAAATCCATCAAACCAACCTTTTAACTCCCACGTGTTAGTGGGGAGAATTGAACCACCCCCTTCCGGCTTTACTACTAAACCACCTTATAACTCTATCTTAAACGTCTTAAACACCACTTGCAATCTATTGATGAAGGATTTTGGAAAAAAAGTGTTCTTTTAGCCTCTAATTTTGGTCAAATGTGTTTAAAGCCAGTTGTACTTTTCATGTTAAAGAGTTTGTTCATCAAACTAAACATTTGCACTTTCATGTTAAAGGGAAAATCGCTCTTCATGCCTCTCAGAGTTCTGTTGACTGGAAAACTTCATGGACCTGACATGGGGGCAAGTGTTGTATTGCTCTATAAAGCTGGAACTAGTGATGTAGTGGCTCCTGAAGCTGGCTTTGTGACATTGGATGAAAGATTCAAAATGCTTAGGCAAATCAACTGGGAAACATTGTCCAAGGATCAACCTGTCAAAGAAACTGCTGCTTCTGTCTAACTGAGATTTCACTATCAAGGTCTATCAAATAAAGCCATGCTGTTTTACACTTCTGTTTCATGCAAATTTGAGTACAGAAATCTGTTTTTTGTAGTTTTCCCGAGGGATCTTGTTCAGGCTTAATAATGAGTTTCATTTTTTTATATAGAAGTTTGTTGCTATGTTCCTAGATGTATTTCCTGGATACATGGATATTTTGGAATGATGTATTTATTTTTTGAACTATGAGTAATGATTGAGGAGCTCAAATGCATGTTTAGTCTCAGCTGCTATGATTATGCCTCAAAATTATTCACTTTGTATGATGACATCACTGTTTGTCTTGACTTTTCTCTCCCACAACCCATTTGATATCTCCCACGTTGTAACTAGATCTTTTTTTGTATTATTCTATCTTGCGCAATGCATTATCAACAATAATGAATGTGTAACTTTTAATGCATGATTATGGGGGGTAAAGTTTCCTTTTTTAGCTCAAACCACCATCAAGTTTTGTGAAGAACTGAATAAGCAGAGATTTTAGAAGTGGTTTCACTGGTTTTGTGGCTACTTGTAGTTTCATGGTGGTGGATTTTGTGGTGCTTTGTGATTGATGTTCAGAGGTAAGTATGGAGGTTGTGATATAGGAAGAGGCAAATTCAGAAAGAGACCAAATAAAATAAGATAAACAAAAAATATATTTTTCATTTATTTTAAAATCATTGATCTAACTGTTAAAATATGCTCTCCCATGTTAGGGCAAAAGAAACAAACAAATATCATTCACCTCAGTAAAATGTTAAAGTTAAATGTATATATCTGTTTGATTTAATTTTATTTTACAGTTTGGTTTAGGTCTATTTTTGTGGTAAAATTATTAAATATTTTATAATAAAAGAGATATATTATAAAAAAAATCATGTATTATTAATGTTTACTTTTAAGATATAATTTGAATAATAATAGTACATGTCCTAAATCAAATAAAAAAAAAAAACTAAATTTTGGATCAAATAACACATTACATGTTTCATGTCAAATAAAATTTTATATAAATAAGAAACTAAAATTACATCATAAAAACAAAATAGCAAAAATCCATCGACAGGTATTCCCAACTACTACAATATGCAAAAGTTAAAACACTTTGTGTTAATAGTTTAGATGAACATTTCTTGCATTAGAAAATAATTAATAAAATAAGTCATTGATCATATACTATTATAAATCTTTGGTAAGAGAGAGCTGTAAAACTTAGCATTCAACAACTATAGAAATCTTTAGTAATTTCACTCATAATAAAATATAATATAAACAATTACAAGACTTGTAATCTTTTAGTCTTTTGCATTTTTTATAAGACGAAAGTAAAATAAGATAATTTAAAATGATACATCAACTAGATAGAAAGCAGGATTGGATTCTTGTTAATACATTAGTTTTCATACTTGTTTGTTGCTTAATATTATGCAGAGTTAACAAGCGTAGTCAAAACAATATAACTTGAGAGAACTTACTAATTAATTAGGATGGTGCTCATGCAAATTACTAAATATTTTAGTAAGTAGTTTCTATAGCTACAAAAATTTATGGTGCATTCTCTAGGTTCTATAGCTGTTTCATAGCAATGTATTCTTCTGTTTGATTAAGACACAGGAAAAGCCGTGATACCAACGCAAACATTCTCTATTCATTGAGAAAAACATTAAAGAAGAATTTGAGTAGAAGAACATTAACGAAGAATTTGAGTAGAAAAACATTAAAGCATCATGACATTGGTTGTAGTGAAAAAAAAAATACAAGGTTTCTTCACAACAATACCGATCCCTATATCAAACTTTCTTCCTTTGTTCAATTCCATTCTTCAGGAGTATGCAACTTGCCATGTAATGAACATGAGCTTGAATCCACGTTAGACATTCTCTTGTCAAAGGCACAACCTAAGATCCAAAAGAAATTAGGTTAATAATAAAAACCATGTTGATACCAAAGGCTGAACAACTTAAATTCTAGGAAACCTACCAGAAAAGTAAAAATATTGACAGAATTCATGTTTTTAGTTGCTATACAAACAATCTGTATACATTTTAATGCCTCCGAGATAATGCTTTTAATTATCTTCATAGAGTCAACTGATTCATGTCGACTTCTAAATTTTCAGGTTGATAAACATCCTCTGAGAAGATGAAATGCTTAGTTGCACCAAACATGCTGGCTATATTCAGAATTACACTCTCATACGAGTAAGTTGGAGGCATGGCAGGCATCGGAAGAGCAGGGACACATGTCGGAAGGAATTTGTTCTCTTTGTAAACTGGTGCATATAGGGTCAACACTTCATGACAAAACATGAATCTGAACAAAGTGAAGCAATCTTGGCATAAGAACATAAGAGTTGCAAACTTAAAAACACAATTCACGTGAATAAAAATGATTTAATAGCCTCATGATGTAAAAGTAAGTCAACGATCAAGATATTTACAACAGAAACTTTGTGTATCAGTTAAGATCTAATGATTTTAGTTGAGAATATTTATAAGTCTTCCTGCGCAAACAACAGAATTTGCGTACACGGGCAGAGTCAGACTAACTTCGAGTTATCCATTGTTACAACCAAAAAATATGGCAGCCCAAGATTGAGTTTGGATAATTTGAAAAGGTAATTCAAGTGATTTAAAAACTGTTGAGTAGTGTACTGTGCTCTCACAAAATAGAAGGAACCTAAAACATTCTTCAATGAAGCATGCAGCACATTAAATCAAAGTCAAATGTTTAACAACATTGATGATGATGTATTGAATGTGTTTAATAACAATGGTCTCCAAAATCTTCAAAATCGTGATAAATCATCAACAAAACAAAAAGAATTAACAAATACCAACAGAAACACAAGAAAATAAAAGTCACAATGTGCCACATATGGCATGGTAGTACAGTTTGGAACAACGAAGCGAGAGAACTATATGGCAGATAATATAATAATAATACATATCAGAGCAGGAATCAAGACAAGTTTTACCTCAAAATAAGCCTCCTAATGAAGGGATCACCTAAAACCTGCCCCCAAACAGGATTAAGTGTGTCTGATATTGCCAATGCTAGCCCCCAGGTATTTAGTGAAGTTGTGAGTATCGTTTCAGCTTTGTTGAATGTGTCCTATAGTCAAATTTAAGTTGCTGAGCATATTAACTTTCCACTTCCAGCGAATGAAAAAATACTTTTTTCTTAAAAATGGAACTTGCTAGCATGAAGGAAGAGGGCACTAATTACAGACCACATCAATATCAGTGTCTGAAAGTCCAATCAGAAGACAGAAAGCTTGCAGCGGAGCTGTAAGAAACATGGTGAATAGGCTCCCATTTGGATGATGTGAGCAGTCAGACACAGCAGGAGAACAGCTTGGTGAAAGGAGCATTGCAACTGTCTCTCCCTTTTCTGCGTCTGCTATGACCTGCATATTTTGATGAATTACTTTTAAAATGCCACAGAGTAATCTAATCACAGCATGCAAAGAAGGAAAATTGTATCAATGACCTCTTCCAGACTAATGAATATTTTTCCATTACACAATTCCTAAAACTAACTTGAAATACCCAATTGTATCAATCGTAGCAATGAAATAATCACATAGGTATACATGTGCTTGTCAATACCAGGTTGCGGCACAAATTGCCAGCACTAAAAATGCAAGTATAGTGGTATAGCATATAGCAAGACCACTATACCAAAGATTATGGATGCAAGATAAACAATTATTTGTTCATGTAAACGCAAGTTGTATTTGTTCGTTGTGTAATTGGTATGTGATTAGAACCCTGATAGAACCACACGATAAAACCTAGCTATAATAGCTGGAGAGCCCAAAGCCTTATTATTAGAAACACTGCACTAGAATTCCATGCTACCAATGTGGGACTCAAGCAGTTCCATACCTTATTAGAAACCCTAAACTAATCATAACAGTATACTATTGCTAAATTGTAAATAATCACTTGGGAAAATCGTTTCATTTTTAAGTTTGCTGGCAATGCCATTCTCAAATAAAGTATCGGGAGATTCACAAGGACAAAAAATAACAGAACCATTGGCTTTCCTATGGACCATGCTGAAGGTTTCAGAAGGGCCGAAGTAGCCAAACCAAGCCCCAGGATAATTTCGAATACCATTTAGGGACGACACTAGGTATTTGCGTTCATATATAATAACTACCTGTTACCAGCTTTCTTCTGAAAAAATAATTATATTGTTACCAACCGGGTACCCACAGATTATTTACACCCACAAATAGCCACAATAGTCGATATTGTTTTAAAATTTTAAATAAGATATTAAAATTATTCATTAAAATATTAAAAATTGATTTTAAATATAGTTCAAATAAAAGTGCATTACAAAATATAAGTTCAAATAAAATTAGTCTTTGTAAGAAAATTCAGATAAGTTGCACCACAAAATATAAATTGTAATAAAATTAATCTCTTTAAAAACAATTTAATTCTATAGGTTTAAATAAAAACATAAACCTATAAAATAAAAAATAAACAATTATTTAATTATTAATATTTTCCACACCAATAATTTGACTTTGATGATTACAACAATATTAAAATAAAAATCATTAACAATGAATAACAAATATTTGAGAGATAAATACCATGATACTTATCATACCCACGTCATCGACAATTGAATAATTAAAAGATACCAATTTGATATCCATTGCATATTTTATCTACAGATATCTTTGGGTTAGGATTACTCTGTAGCAGTTCGTACATAACTTTTGTAATACCAAGTAAACTGTCGTTTTCCATTAGTTATTTGACAGCTGTACATGTAACTAACTGAGTTAGTAACTGACAGGGGTTAGTATTTATAGATGCATCGTCTGTACAACTATATAAATACCTGATCATTCATTGTTTGTAACTGAGAATTCATTTTTCCAGAATACAAAAACCTTTTTCTAAATTATCTATCAACTCTAACATGAGTACCAAAGGCAGTAACTCTAACCCTATAGATTCTAACAAGAATCCTCCGCGGCCATTGCATGCAAAACCTATACCTTCCCCCTAATTATTAGGTAAAGTTAGCATATATAAATACTATAGATACAAGTATTAGATACAAAAACTTATTTGAAACAAATTTGATTCGATAAATATATAGAGTATCTGAGGCTTGCCTTAAACGCGTTGCTGTTGTCATTATCAATGACTAAAAGAAGTGGTCTTCTAGTAAATGGTAGAAAGTCAGAAGGATATATGCAGTTTGATCCTGAAAAAGGACTGGGTTAAAGTATTCTGCAATTCCAACAAAAAAATCATGTGACATGAACACTGGAATTATCATCTTTATGCAAATTTATGGGCTACAGACTCATTGAGATATTACAAGAATTTTTTCAATGTATACCCAAGATCATAATTAATCTCTTCTAATCAATTTGCTTGGACCTATTTTCGAAAAAATTGATAATGACTTAAGGCTATTTATGAAAGGAGCTGATTTTCACGAATACTTCTCACTCTATGCATATGGTTTTAAAAATGGACCCACAGAAAGCATCTGTACAAAATATGTCACGAACCAATTATGCTAAAAGCTTATGCAGTTAGCTAGGGGACTATTGATAGTTTTGAATAACACATTCCATAATGTGGCAGGCACAGACATGGAATATTTACAATTTCTATTAGTTATTAAGAATACAATTGATATGGATTCAACCACTACCTACTTGGTTTCAACCCTGTCCATGTAATGTGTATAATCTGCAATTTGCAGAGAAATAGTGTCTTCTGCATTTCCAACACACTGATCGCTATCACATGGAGGATAGTAGCACCCATGTCAGAAATATAATTTTACTGAAAAAAAAGGATCAGGACTTATGGTTGGCCAATTTCAAAACAACCCAAAGGCCTCCTTCGCTTCCAGTGCTGTGGTAGCAACCTTAGCTCTAAAACCATTTCCAGTGATCTTTTTGGTGAACCACAAAATCAATGTTTTTTCATTCTTGTTCCTTCCATTTTGTAATTTTCCCTCCTCTTTCCAAACATTCTTCATCTAGTTCATGCTCTGTCTTTACAGTTCTTCATTTCATGTTTTTATCTCTCCTTTTTATGAATATTATTTTCTATTTGGTGCTATAGTTTTTTTTACAGTTCTCTCTTTTTAGAATTTCATAACCAATTAATCGTTCTCAGGTTTGCTTAAAAAACCTTGTTCCCAATTATTTTTCACTTACAGGACATTGTCAAGCACCAAAAACTAAAGCAATGCATCCTCAAGCTCTGTTAGTAATACTAGGAGGAATAGGATGGAAACACTGCACATTTGTCAAAGCAAAAAGAAGATATTTTGTGATTACGGAAAGAAGATTGTGAAAGAAGGAATTACAAGCGAAAAACAACAGTTAATGGGAAAGAACGGAAATGCTGCAACTTATGCACAGCCTACTGATTCTATCACTTTATATTCTGCACTGAGTTGACTTCATTTCATTTCCCCTTTAACTGGTTTATCCGTTAGAGAAATTGCTCAGTGTCATTCATTGTAATGATATCCCACTCCCATTGTCTTCTAGAATATGAGAATGAGCATATTATTGGCTAGAACATGTTATGAACACCACAACTGAAGCCACCTTCAATTGCATGAGGTAAATTTGTGTAACAAAGGGTGCAAGGATGGTTATTTATTGTTCCTTGACATTATACATATAAGGCAATACAAGAATGGAAGTACACAGAAGTTATACCTCTCTCTCCATGACAACCAAGGTGTATGCAACCAGATTCATTCTGAGGAGAACTACAATATCCTGCATTTGATGTTGAAAAGACAGAGTTCATCTTTACCTAAAGGAATTTAGTTGACATAAGAAGTATGACAACCCTATAAATTTATATTCTTATATTCATAGTTGACAGTCTAACCTGAAGCTGACAAATACACAAGGAGAATACCATCAGAAGGAAGCTCCTCACATATTGTGGCAAGAACCTAACCATGAAAAGGAAAACCCAAATCATATCTGGAAATCCAAAAAAATAAACAATATTGTAAGAAGTGGTCATTCTAATGCTAAATGTGAACCCTTATTAAATTACTTGCAGATAATTACAAAGAAGCAGAGGTCCAAATCTATCACATTTTTACCCAGAACAGATGATCTGATACCCTGATCCCCCCAGGATAATTCCAGCCATCGACCCTAGTAAGTTCCTCAATTAGCTGCTATAATAGTGTAGCTATGAGATGACTTCATCAATTATTCAATTTCACAAGCTTGGGAAGCCCATATCAAGGACAAAGAAGAATTTCTAATGCAAATGAAAGTGTAATTTACAACTATTAGACTATTCGTCCAACAGAAAAGCAGTTTTATGAGTAATAAGCTACTAATATTACAAGCATTTTTGGACTTCCAGCATTTAGGATGAAAAATCATGGTCCAGTTAGATCATATAATTTGTCTGGGACCTAAGTTTGCAAAACCGTTTCAAGGGAATTGCACTTTTAATATGCAGAGAGAATATAAAGATTTGCTATTATTACCAATCACTTAATAAGCAGAGTCGGGAAATCTCAATGAAGATGTAATTTGTTTAATGTGTAACATGTAAGATGGAGAGTTTCCAATGGCCTTATATCAACAAGGAACAATGGTCTGCAACCAAATAGCACCTTGCCTCCTTCGATAGATGTTATACATTGATAAAGTATTCTCTACTCTATCTTTTATATCAAACCCCTGAACTTGTGGCAAGAATGGCTTATATTCATACTTACAGCTATAAAATGTGTCAGTGCAGGACGGTATAATACAGCTTTCCGTGGATTTGCTGGTAAAGTAGGGTCAGCAATGTCTTGGATGTAACTAATGCGACTAGTCCCAGTAGCCCCATTCTGACCAAGTTTTGAACCACTGGACTGGTAAAATAAGCCACTAGGTTCCCACTCCAGACATTGAAGCATCCTAAAAGTGTCCATCGTGAGCTCTGAATACTTTACCTGTTCAGAAATGATAGTTGAAAACAACATGAAAGATCATAAAATTTTGCAGAATATTATAGTAGCAGTAGAAAACTACCTTGTGATTTTATCATTTTCAACAAATTGTTATTCATTACAAATGAACCAAAAGAATCACGGATACCAACCTCATTTTGATGGAAGCTACTTAATACAGCATCTCGTAGTTTCAAATGTCGCTTTGTAATGGCTGCAGGAACATGTGGCAAGGTATCAGGATGAGGATCCAAAACTAGACTATATCTTAAGGGCCTGAGATTCATAAAAGCAGTGTCAGCTTTTAAAAATCTGACTATTTCTTGAACCACCAGCTTCCATTCTTTAAAGTCACTTTCCTGTAACCAAATTGTTTGAAGGTCACTTCCAATACATCTGCAAATATCAATCTATCAAAGCATATTCTGGGTACAGGACAACATCATGTTTTGCATGGAACACTCCCATTAGCAGTCTAGTATAGTTAATCTGTAAGAAATATGCAGTAAATGATCTACCTCCATGATATAAATGTAAATAGATATCTAAGGCTATATTCAAAGAACAAATTCAATGCATAGTAGCAGGCACTAAACAACCACTAGCATGCGGGATGGAACCCAACTATTCAGAACATGCAACACCTTTACTTCATTTGCGAAAAATAAAATAAAAATCAGATTGCTTAAATACAACGGTTCAAATATAATGGGAATGAAATTATATTTCAATGAACTATACATGAGAAAATTAACACGGACAAACCTGGAATGCTCTCTTGCATTCATCAACTAATACTTTAAGCTGATTAACCAATTGCTGTACCATTTCCCTCCGATTCAAAACCAAACACACCATTATGAATCTAGCAAGAAACCTCAATTGTTTGTTTGCAATATTCACATCCTGAAACATTCCCTCCTTAAAATACTCCCGAGTCAATATGGCCTCATAGAATATATATGACTCTGACAGATAATTTGCATCACTTGTTTGCATGTACTGCCCAAAATACAGTTGCCCAATGCGAGATGCAATCTCACCAATTTCCCATCTCCTAAGCCCAGCTTCAACTAGCTTCTGCCGATTCTCTTGCTGAAACTTCCATAGCTGTGTGTAAACCTTGAACACCTTGTAAAAGTATGTATCATGCCTACAACAAAGCCACATGATTAGAAATTTTGCCTTCAGATATCAAGCAAAACGCAGAGGTAACCTCTCAATATATTTGTGCACTTTAAACATATAAAAATTAAGCCTAAATTACAATTTTAATCCTACTTTACTTCCTGATTCACGATTTTAGGCCCATATATATATATATATATATATATATATATATATATATATATATATATATATATATATATATATATATATATATATATATGTATTACTATAATTA
>Ga0214542_1004728_pt1 | contig 26694 bp, 16 predicted proteins | sample CNSS1metaG_FD_160096 | JGI IMG/M metagenome (GOLD analysis project Ga0214542, IMG submission 160096) | Root nodule microbial communities from cowpea collected in UCLA plant growth center, Los Angeles, California, USA - CNSS1 | ecosystem: Host-associated > Plants > Roots > Nodule | place: USA...
ATATATATATATATATATATATATATATATATATATATATATATATATATATATATTTCACATGACTTGTGGAAAAGAAATATGCAACGTTCAAAGCAAAACGATGGGGCAAGATATCCAGAGAAAATCTTTGATAACTTCCGTGAACGAAGCAACCAATTGCTTGATATTTTTTCAATTCTTCGATCAAAACTTTTGAAAATCTTTCTTCCAACCATACTCCAAAACATAAATGGCTCTCATATAAATAGAAGTGAAGTTTGTACCTTTAAAAAAACTAAAAAGCTATGCAAGAATTCATTCCAATAATAACAACACATGAAGTTAAACAAAGACACCTGCACAGACTGATTTATGATAATCAATCTCATGCCATTGTTAACTAAATACTGGTGTAACTTTTGGATGAAGTAATGTTATACTATTTATTTTAAGGGTTAAGTATGTTTTTAGTCCCTGAACTTTGACCTAAAATTGGAATTCGTCCCTGTCTGAAACTTCGATACATTTTAGTCCCTAAACTTTAGAAATGAATGAATATAGTCATTTTAACCCAATTATGTTAATTTTTTTTGACGTGTAGAACGATTTTCATGTTAGTATTAGAGTTTTTTACATTGTTTGACACATTCCTGGTTCAATATCTACTGAGAAATATGTTCAACATCTCAAAAAAAGTTAACTTAATTGAGTTAAAATGACTATATTCATTAATTTTTAAAGTTTAGGGACTAAAATAGATTGAAGTTTCATGGACGAATTCCAATTTTGGATCAAAGTTCAGGAACTAAAAACGTATTAACCCTTATTTTAATTTGATTTATGAATCTAATTTGTAACGCACTCATAATTAAATAAGAAAATTAATATCAAATCAATTTGTTTAAAAAAAAATTTAATTTCAATGCTTCATACCTGCTGCAATGTTTGAAAAATAAGTTGAATCTGATAGTTCTCACCAATCACAAAAAATATTAGACAGCTATTTACTTTGTTAGATTATTTAGCTAAACTTGCTAACCCGATTGTGTTTTAAAAAAAGATTATATATATATATATATATATATATATATATATATATATATATATATATTTGGAATATGGTGGGGGGCACTTTTCATGGGAGGTATAGAAGATGGAGAACCAATCTTGAAGTATTAGTACCTTAAATCTCATTGTGAATATTTATGCCAATCTAGGAAACCATATTTAAAGTAACATTTTGTATTCCTTTTATAACCGTAATTGCACTACTTTCAATAATTTTACATTTTGTATTCATTATATAAGAGTAGCTCCACTACTTTTAATAGTTTTAATTATTCCCATCCTTGTTGTAGTTTTAATTATTCCCATCCTTGTTGAAGAAGTCTCAAGCTCTTTTATCGATTCGAAGTTGCATTTCACTCTTTTTTTTTTTTAATTCATTAAATAAAAAAAAAAAAAAAAAAAGGAAGAGGCTAGACAGCTCGCCAACCCACCAATTGACAGGACAGGTCTAACTTTTCAACTAGGGATGACAACGAGACGGGACGGAGACGGATTTCACTATCCCATACCCATCCCCATAAAAAAAATTCATCGCCATCCCCATACCCAAACCCAACGGGTATTAAACTTTTGTCTCATCCCCATCCCCACCTGGTAACGGGTATAATCTCGTACCCATACCTGTACCCGTTTTCTTACTACTTTAATGTTAATTTTAATTAATTTTTATAAGATAATAAAAAATTACAGTAAAGAAAACATAACATTATCAAATATTCAATATTAGGAGTATGGTTGTTTCCTCGATATCAAATACTTTGAAATAAATTATAATTGTTTACATTTTAGATTAGAATACCAAATAAAATTTCATGAGAATCAAAACATCTATTAAATTTGCAAACATTAATGAAACCTAGTTGATAAATTTTAAAAATATTTTAAAAAAATATAAAAGGAAAAAAATATTTTTAAAAAAATATAAAAAGAAAAAATATTTAAATTAAAATATATTTTAAATGTTTGTTTACTTCAATTTTTTAAATTATAATGAATATATTTTTTATACACTAATAAAAGTTATAGTACATCACTTGATTAAAATGACGCAAAGAACAAATAATAAATATAATAATAAAATTTTAATATAGATCTTGTATCTTTTGAACCACAATATATGTTGGATGGTAGTAAAAAAATATTCATGGCAATTACATTAAATATTTATATTGTAGTAAATAAAAATTATTTATACAATTATAATGAAAAAAAATTAAAGTATGATTGTAATGAGTTAAAATAAAAAATAATTAGATAAAATTTATCAAAATAGTATTCTACATGATGAAAATAAACAAAAAATAAAAATATTAAAAAATTAATAAATGTGTGTCTTATAAACAATTTGGAGACTATTGGAAGGAATCACACAAAAGAAAACAAATATATAATTAAGGGTATGATAAGATAAAAAATATCTCAGAGATCTAAGAAAACTTTTCAAATATCAACATATATATTCAATGGTTGATAAAAAAAAATGACGCAAAGAACAAATAATAAACATAATAAAATTTTATGATAGATCTCGTATATTTTAAACTCCAATTTATGTTGGATGGTGATAAAAGAATATTCATGGCAATTACATTAGTTTTTTATATTGTAGTAAATACAAATTATTTATACAATTATAGTGAAAAAAATTAAAGTATGATTGTAATGAGTTTGAAAATAAAAAATAATTAGATAAAATTTATCGAAATAGTATTCTACATGATGAAAATAAACAAAAATAAAAATATTAAAAAATTAATAAATGTGTGTCTTATAAACAATTTTTGGAGACTATCGAAAGGAATTGCACAAAGAAAAACAAATGTATAATTAAGGGTATGATAAGACGAAAAATATCTTAGATATCTAAGAAAACTTTTCAAATATCAACATATATACTCAATGGTTGAGAAATAACAAAAATTATTTTAACGAAATGAAAGAGTTCTTCAAATGAAACAAAAATTATTAATAATAAGTAAAGATTTTTTTTTATATTACCTAGTAAATGAAATGTTTATGTTATTAAACACTTAAATTGAGAGTAGTAAACATTCTCATGTGAAAAGAAAATATGCAATAAATAAAAATATTAAAAAATAATAGAAATATTCAAATGTTAGACATAATGTTTTTTTAATTGACATACATCATTTTAACATAATTACATAAATGTTATGATAAGATAAAAATATATATTGGAGATACGAATGAGTTTCGTCACAAAACAAATATTTAGAAGAAATAAAAAATAGAAAGAATATATATATATATATATATATATATATGGTTACTTAATTAATTGTGAATATTTTAATAATTTAAATGAGGATGTAGATATGGCAGGGACGATTATTATGGCGGGAATATATTTATCCCCATCCCCATTCCCATACCCAATTGAAAAAATCGGGGATTTCCCATACCCATATACATACCCGGTCAATGCGGGGTTTCCCCGTCAAAACGGGAACGGGTTCGAGCAATACCCACGGAGACGGATTTATTTACCATCTCTATTCTCAACCTACTAATCCGTGAGCCCGCCTATTAGCAATCCAAAAATGGGTCGGACTCAAATGGATTAGGCTCAACCGTTTTGACATTCCTACCTCAAAGAAAAAATCCATTATTTTTTAACTTTAACTTATATACCGATAAATAAAGGTAATAATGAAATATTATCACATTAGAGCATGTGATTACAATGATTAGGTTTAATTGTTTAATTATGGTTTGAGTATGATAAATTTGAGAATTGTTAACTCAGTCTCTAATAAATTTTTGTGATCTATTGAGCTTTCATATTTTAAAACTTTTCAATTGAATTTTTATAGTCAAATGTTTCTATTGATATTGTGTTGTGACAGTTATTTTGCACCGTCACTCTCCTTAAATGTCGTCACATAATATTTTGTTACAAAAAATTGTGATGATGACATATTTTCCAAATATTTACTGCATTTAACGAAAATAATTTTTAAATTTCATATAAATTATAAATTTCAAAATATAAATTACAAAAGTATTAAATATATAACTATAAAATTATAAAATTACAAATAATCAAAATTAAAAAATTTACAATTTGATAATTTTGTATTTTCATAATTTCACAATTTGATAATTTTGTATTTTCACAATTTCACAATTTTTTAATTTTGTAATTTTGTAATTTTATAATTTAATGATTTTATATTTATATATCTTATAATTTCGTAATAATAAAATTATATGTTTTTATAATTTTGTAATTCGTTAATTTTTGTAATTTTATATTTTTCAAAAATTTTTATAATTTTTTATTTCATAATTTCATAATTTTGTAATTACAAATTTTATATTTTATATTTTTATATATATTTTAATTTCTTATCTGTAATTTTATAATTTTACTTAAGTTAAAAAAAAGGATAAATACAGTAAATATTTGGACAGGAACTCATCATCATTATTTTTTGTAAGAAAATATGTTGTGAGGACATTAAAAAAAGTGACAATACAAGATAACTATCATATCATAAAGTTAACAACATCATTTAACTCTAACACTCAATCAAAATTTTAAAGACGGATCAACCACAAAAATTTATTAAAAGTTTAATCAAAAATTCTCAAAAATTCTCAAAAATTATTTGGTATTCAAAACATAATTAAACTAGTAAAAAGGGTCCTAATTATAGTATGTTGTGTTCTCGTTAACAGGAAAATTAGTTGAATAAAATAATTCGTGAATTTTTATATTTATTGTTCTAGGTTTTCAAAATTAAAATTCAAGTCGTGCGATTGAAAAATAAGTGATCGCTTTATCTTTTAGAACTAAATTCAATGAACAGGGATGAGTTGGGTGCTAACATAAACTGACCTTGTAATTTTCAAAGGCTGGCAATGGTTTTTTGATACATATGAATTAAATAGATAAGAACGGAACTAGAGAAGTATTAGATAGCCGTCGGATCTAGATTGAAAAAAAAATGAAAAAAAAACTTTTATAAATGCAATAAAAAATTAGTTTAATTTGTAAGTATTTTAAAAAAAGAAAATTATTTTTTAGTAAAGTTGACAAATTTCCTTAAATAAAGTTAAAATAGATTAAACTTTTAACTTTTAACTAAAATAAAATAATAAAATAATATTTTTTTACACGAAATAAATAATTTATCAAATTTGTAAGAAAAAAATGTGTTACTTACATTATTTAAAAAAAAAATGTCTCAGTTAACTCATGAAACTATCAGTTGACCAATTCTCAAACTCAACCTTTAGCCGCCTCTTATCTCATCTTACCTGACCTCTCTAAAACAGAGCCACGTGTAGCCGCCGGTCACGTGAGAGTTGCTACGTATCGTGTCGTGACATAAATGAAGGGTGATGCATGCAGCGGACAAACATGGCTATGTCTGCATCAATTATCTATATAAATAGCAGCGAAAGTGCGAAAATAAAAAACGTGAATTTAAAGTTAGAGAGAGATGGGAAAAGCTGGAGTAGCCATCGTGCTATTGTTGTGTCTGATTGTGACGGCCACCGCCCAACAATGCGGTCGACAAGCCGGTGGGAGAACATGTTCCGGCAACCTCTGCTGCAGCCAATACGGGTGGTGCGGCAACACCGAAGAATACTGTTCACCCTCCCAGAACTGCCAGAGCAACTGCTGGGGCGGCGGTGGTAGCGGCGGTGGAAGCGCGTCGAATGTCCGTGCCACGTATCATTACTACCAACCGGAGTTACACGGGTGGGACCTGAACGCCGTGAGCGCTTATTGCTCGACTTGGGATGCCGGAAAATCCTACGCTTGGCGCAGCAAATATGGGTGGACGGCTTTCTGTGGCCCCGTTGGACCCACCGGCAGAGACTCTTGTGGAAAGTGCCTGCGGGTAACGAGAAATTTGATTTGATCGGTTATTTTTTCTGGGTTTGGGTTCGTTTAATGCAGAAGAAGTGAATGTTTTGTGTGATGTTGCAGGTGACGAACACTGGAACGGGATCGCAGACAACGGTGAGGATTGTTGATCAATGCAGCAATGGAGGGTTGGATTTGGACGTGGGAGTGTTCAACCGTTTGGACACTGATGGACAAGGGTACCAACGTGGACATTTGATTGTTAACTATGAGTTTGTGGATTGTGGGGACAACAACCTTAACCTCGTCCTCGATACTCCTAAGTGAATGTAGCAGAGTTTCATGTTGAACTTTCTTAGTTTCTACTTCAATAAATGTTATGATACTGCTGCGGACACAGTGAGTGACGCAGAAAGTAGTTCAAAACTGTATCTTGGTTTTATGGATTCTTGAAAGTCCCACATCAAGAAAAAGAAGAAGAAGAGTTATTGGTTACTTACTTTACGTAATGGATAAGTAATTCATTGACTTAGGGTAGGTTGTTAATTTCTTAAATGATAACGACGCTAACCCACTCGGACTTTGATGCCAAATCCAAGTTAATGAAATTAATTGAGGTTGGATATTTATTTAATTTAACTAAGATTTTATTAAATAATGTTAATATTGATAATCGGAATAATAATTATATGATTATTGTTTTATTAGTTTTAAACAAATTCAAAATTGATGACGACTCAAGTTGATGAAGAGTAATTCTTAATTAATTAATCCAACTAAGTTAGATTGACTTTAATAGAAAGATGAAAATTTGTTATAATTTAATTAGAGATTTTTTTATTATATTAGATGATAAGTCTCTCTCTATATATATCGTCCCATTTAATTAGAAATTAATTTTATTTGTGATGGATTTATGAATGTTGATGTATTCGGCATGTGTGAGGATTAACATTACACAATTGTTAAATCATTCTAAATTATATATTATTTTAGCATATCTGATAAAGCTTATGTTTTAAGCGTCGTGATGAGTAAATATTATATCTAATTATGTTATTTAAAAACTATTATGTTATTGTTATCAAACTTTTATATTTAACTCGAAGCACAAAACTTAATAAATATGATATCATCATGTTATTAAATATTATATCATCAAATATTACAAAACTTTATTTTCAGAATTTTATACAAAGTAATCAACAAATTTATGAACTAGAAAAATGAAGAGTAAACCGACCTAAACCAGAAATGAGAAACAAAGACACAAGAAAAATTCTAGAATAGAAAGAAACGTCTGAACAATGGAAACCTAGCTGTAAGAAAGTTCTACCGGAACAAAGACAACGAAAAGTAAGACAACACATCGTATAAACGACATTAATTATAAATTGGTGGAAGAAGTGGATGAATTCGAAAATTTTGTTTTTGGCCGCATTTGGTTGCGAAATTTTCGGAGGCAAACAAATTAACATTACGTTTCCATCTTTAAGACTACATGCAGGAAAAAAACAACAGCATTTTTTCAATAAAAGATGAAATCAAATTTTAGTTCAAATCCAGAATAATATTTCCCAATTTGTTAAAGCACTTTAATTATAAACATATGGTTAGTATTTCATTTTTCATGCTGCGCATCTTTATAAATATATGTATTAACTGTAAAAATCAAATAAAATAAGATATATACATATCTTTATAAATATATGTATTAACTGTAAAAATTAAATAAAATAAGATATATACCATTTTTTATATTATATCGTTCATTTATAAATAGTTGTATATTTTATTAATATTGATAACAAAACCTATCACATTCACATTCATGTTTCTGACCGAGGTGAATTATATTTATTTTATTCAAAATAAAAATCAATTCATAATATATAAAAAAGGTAATTTTTTCTTAGTAATTTATTTTGTGAAAATGAATTATGCTTAAATTCATTTTTGAACATGATATTAAAATCATTTAGATTTATGATAACATTCATTTTCTCAATTCCCATACTACATTGGTTATATTAAAAATCTCACTTGAAATAGCCAAAAAATTTAAAGGAGTTAACATATTTGTTCTTTCTGCGAGTCTAATTAGAACGACATGTCTGCGACAGAATTTTCAACAAACAACGTTAGTTTGGGAGTGGAAGACTTTGAATTTTCTGTGAAGAAGCAAGACGTTGGTCACCACAAGCTATGTGTCCAGCGTCTGAGGCAACCCAACGTGCATTATCTCTATCATACTTTTCAAACAAAGAGAGGGCATTTTAATAATTTCGTGATCCTAGAGAGTCGCTATAAGAGGAGGAGAAGCGATTCGATGAAATGCAGAGAAGAAGAAGAAGAATGGGAAAAGTAAGTGTGTTTGTGGTGTTTGTGGTGTTTGTGGTTTGTGTTGTGGGTTTGGTCTCAGCTCAGAGCGCGAGCAATGTGAGATCTACGTATCATTTGTACCAACCTGAGCAGCATAACTGGGACTTACGCGCAGTGAGTGCTTATTGCTCCACTTATGATGCTGACAAATCCTTCGCATGGCGCAGCAAATATCCTTGGACTGCTTTCTGTGGACCCTCTGGCCCTCAGGCTGAACAAGCTTGTGGCAGGTGCTTGAGGGTACGTTTTTCTCAACTTCTCCAACTTTCTTCCTTAAAAAAACTAGAGTCTGGTATCATAGACGTGTAAGTGGGACAGGATATTTAAGGTTGTTTTAACGATAAACTTGAAACAGAGATCGAGAGAGATTATAGATTCAACTTACTTTCGTTAATACTAGGAAGATATAAGGTTGATTTGATGGATTCTGAGACCGAAAAATATTGTGAGTTCAAGTTTTTCACTAACAAAATACTAACAATGTTTTATTGCAGGTGACAAACACAAGAACAAATGCTCAGATAACGGTGAGAATTGTTGACAAGTGCGCGAACGGGGGATTGGATTTGGATATTACTCCATTCCAGAAGATAGACACAGATGGGAATGGCTATGCTCAAGGTCATCTCATTGTTAACTACGACTTTGTGGACTGTGGTGACTGAGCGCTTCTTATAGTTAATTACCTTATGTATGTTCTACTCGGTCACACTAAACTCAATAAAGAATCATGTAGAAGTGCGTTATTTCTGATAACGATAATAAAATAAATAAAGGGATGCCATTATAAAAACCTGTTCTGGATTTGAAAGGAGTAATTATTTAGATTAGCATTGATTTTATGTAATGTAATGTACAAAATGGTTGTGTTGTCCGTTTTGTTTGTCTTTGTTTGTTGCGTGTCTAATGCGGTCACTCTAAGTATGCTTTAGTAGCGTACATCCAAGGGAATTGGGTTTTTCCGGAGTTATTTATGAGTTGGGTTGGGATCTAAATGAGTCTTTTAAATCAAAATTCATTTTTTTTTTCTTTGAAAGAAACATGACTAAAAAATACAATACGATAAAAGTCAATAGATGGGACTCGTATTTAGTTATTCTATATTGTTCACATTGATTTTTACACTAATGGACTAAGAATGTCATCATCCTAAGATATCCTCTATGATGTTGGATTTGCTATCTCTTAGTCTAAGGCATACGTTTCACGTTAGAAGGTCCCCGACCTTTTTGTATGGCTGGCTGGACTGGACTTTATATGTATTTATGACGGCCTAATTGATCTCATATAAATAAGAGCAAGATATAATTTTTAATTTATTTTTTTCTTCAACAAAACAATTTTCATTTTCATTCATTTCTCTTTCATCTCTATCAAACACTATATAGTCTTTTGCTAAATAAGACAGAAGGGAAATAGGTTGGATAAATTGAAATTAAATGAGAAATAAAGTAGAAATTAAAGGGGTTTGATTGAAGAGAAATTATGTATTGAGAAAATTAATAAAGAGATGACTAGAAATAGATGATAAACAATGCAATTAGTCTCATCATTCTCTAAAACTAATTCTTTTCCATCCAACCACCGAACATACTATATAGGAACAGTGACCTTATTTCGGCTTCGAAAAACATGCCTTTAGGACTAGCGTTTTTGTCTCTGTGAGCTATCAAGCTCACAAGTGCCCACGTAAATAGGACAGAAACTAGACTAGTTTTTAAATTAAAATCAATTACATTCCTTGTAATTGCGTCCGATTGTTATGGTATTTAAACAAAATCATCCATCACTCTCAAAAGTAAAAACATAAAATAAAAAATGTTTTGATGTAAATCTTTAAATACATACCAAATACGTTCGAAATTTCCAAATTAATTATACCAAAATCTTTTTTTTCTGAAGAACAAACAAAGTCTATGGAGTATGAGATAATTAACCTATAAAATTAATCATACAACATTACCAAAACTAGCAATTGGCGACAAAAATTTGACAAGCAATTTGCCCGCATTGCCATTTTCATATTGCGCCAAATTTCAAATATGCATAACCCTTCTAACTGATGACTCTTTACGACCGTGCCTCGTCAAATAAAACACGTACACCAATGCGGGATAAATAGAAGGCTTGTCTATGATGAATTCTTTTCAGCTGTTCCATGAAATTTCTTCCCAGCCTCGACAGCTTCCCTGTAAAAGATTGAAGGCCACACTATCTGTGTTAGCTTGACAGTGTAGTCACATTTACAAATCACTTAAATCTCGAGTAACAATCACAACTGTTAGACGAAGATGCAATAGTTTCTGTTATGATTTCGTATGTTACACTTTTCTCCTACTCTCAGACACTAACATGGCCTTCATCGGTGATTCTACTTTTTTTCTATGAATGTCATGAGACATCGCGAATGCATTGAAATGTGTATACTGCACGTTTCAGTAAATTATGTTTGCCTCAAACCATGACAGAAAAACTAAGTTGATCATAATAATTCCTTTTGCATAGTGTAATAACATCAATATGCCAATAAGTGAAATAGTATGCAGACCTGAACGCATTTACAAGCTCCTTATTTTCAGGGTCAAGCATTACTCCCTCATAAAAAGCATTTGCAGCTTCATCAAATTTCTGCAACACGGAAAGCCAAGTATAGTTTTAGAAATGTCAATCACATATACTGCTGTTAATAAGGCAAAAGTTTTTCTGAATATCATGCCTGCAACACACGCAGAGCTGCGCCTTCCCTATAACAAGCTTTTGGCCAATCTGGTCTTAAAGCTCTGCAGGCCTTTGCATCAGCTAAAGCATGCTCAGCTTGGCCCAACCTAATCCAGCAGAGACTTCTATTGGATAGTAAAGTAGCATCAGAGGGATCTAGATCAATTGCCTGTAAACACATTTTAAAAAAGTAAAAGAACATAAAATTTTATCATCATAGAGAATGAAGTATAAGCATTCTTTTTGGCAACCAGCACTAGATAAGATAAGCATGCGCATGTCGGTAGACACTGCATAAGTTCACAGAAACATCATTGAGACATACAAGTTATAACTAACAGAAGGGGTTATCATAACTTGTGCAACAAATAAGAGTAACATCGGAGGCAAAGCATGGATCAGAAGACCTTACTTGCGTATAAGAATCCATAGCCATTTGAAAGTCTTTCATTCGAAAGGCCTCATCCCCTCTTGACTTTGCTTCTGCTGCTCTCTTTTTGGCTTCAGGAGCCACCTAGATAAGTTGACAAACAAATAAAAATTAAAAATGCAAGGAACATACTATTTGATATACTCATTTAAATACACTCTCCCTTTTATTTGTTGAAATTAAATGAAAATCACAATTTTCTTCTAGATTCCACATCTTTTTTAATGAAATCTTTCAAGTGATTTGATGGCTTTCAATAAATTTTAACAAATAAGAGAGTGTGTTTGTAACAGCCAGAAGAATGTTCTATAGAATCCAAAGAAGGGCCTAATAACCTTTTTTGTAAGAACTAGTAAAGCATCCGTCGTAAAATTATTAATGATAATAAATTATGTATTATAGATGACTTTTATATTATGTATCCTATTTTATAGCCATAAATATGACTTTTATAAATTATGTACACAATCCCGCAATTTACAATCTTGTAATCCCATCCTGATCCAAGTATAACCCTGAGTTTGACTACCACAACTAATTAAAGTTCATAACAAGAAAAAACATACCTCAGGAATATTTTTCTCTGAAAGAACTGCATCCTTGGCCTGATTAGTTTCTTTGGCATTTACCAGTTCATCCTGCATATTATTGCTTATCATACTTAGTAATAAAAACAAGAAACCCACTATCTGCGACAGAATGCAAACTAGCATTAAAAAGTATCAACTGTCAAATTTTTAACCATGAAAATGAGTAGAATATGATAAAAGCATATGTTGGTAAAACTTGTGGGCAAAAAGAGTAAAAGGATTGAGAATTTAACGGTGGCAGAAGAATATAAATCTTTTTTTCTTATATGAAAGATGGAATATTTGCTGGACCGCTTACGTGGACCATGTCTTCTGTTGGTCAGACATTTTAAATTAAACAGATAAAGCAAAGTTCTACTGCCCTGTTTTTCGTGCAGAATAAATGCAATAATACTTTTCCATCCGGACAACCTACAAACCTACTTGGCAAATATTTGTATTTTAAAGGGAATGGTGCAATTTTTCAAGCATGATTTCATATGCTGACACATTAAAAAAAAAAAAAGTTTTGGAATGCTCTTGTAGTAGAGATATGGTCTTGCTTAGCCCAGCTCGCGTTATAAAAGAAAAACTTAAGAATTTAGTACCTGTTGCTTGTTAGTTTCAGATTGCATATGCTCAAGTATCCCACTAACAGTCCAAGTTGGAAAAGAATCCACTTTGGATGTCAAAGGAAACAATATCTCAACTGCACCTACAAAGCCCCTTGCAGCAGCAACCTGTATTGGCTTGACCCCATCCTGTGATATGCACCCAGATGCCAAGTTTTATTCCAAATATTAACTGAAGTACATTGTTTACTACAATTACAACCATTACTAGTGTTGAGAGAAGAGCCATTAATCATACGCCATTGGGTTCCAGATAATTTAACTCTAAGAACTATTTTGTTGTTCATTGATTCTTACGCTAACAGTATAAGAAAATGTTGGGACTTAAAATGTGTCACCTCGTCAGATATATTAGGATCAGCTCCAGCTTTCAACAAGCAATTTATTAGTTCTAGACTTCCATTATCAGCTGCGATATGCAAAGGTGTTGCTCCACCTGCACTTATATTTACTTTAGCACCTGCCTGCATATAAATATTCAAATGTAATAATATAGCACGAGACAAAAAATTTACATTAAGAAAGCAGCACCTTACAAACATATACATCTACAAACAAATCCACCTTCACATAATAAAAACAGTAAAACAATTGTCTAAAACCAGTGTATTGAAAAAATGTATGCTACATATCTCACCATGTTTCGACATATTTCATTTCAATAAAACATTATGAATCTCATTCCTTAAACAAGATTTCTATACATGTATATCAGAAACTTTCCTATCTAAGTATGTTGTACAAGAGAAAAAGTCATACTTATCCATTAGTCATTTGGCTAGCATAACAAAACTTCCAGAGTTCTCATCAAGGGATGGCCATGCCTACACGTATAGATATATTTCAGGCGAGAGTGTGTTCTTCAATAAGATACATCCAGCTTATCGTCACTTAAAAATATTACTTTACTTATGTGATTCTTCTTTTTCTTTTTCGTTATCTAGATTTAGTCAGTTAATAACTTAGCAAGCTCCCTCCCATTAGCATTCTGTAATGGAACATTTTTGAAATACTAGACATGTACTTTGAAATAACTAATATTGATGAATACATAACTTGATAATAAATGGTCAACCCAATCACATTGTCATTCATAAAGTTTATTGTGACTACAATGCATCACTTAATAAAATAAGATTAAATAATTAATTGTGCCCTTGATTGTTGAAAAGAATGTTGGCTGTATGTTTATTTATTGATCTACATCATGTCTCCGTCAAATTCAGTACTGATAAATTTTCTAGAATTTCCATGTTGGAGTATCATAATATCATCCATGCACTCTATAATTTATTCCATGATTCATGATACAAAACATATACACTGTATAACTGATTGGCAGTGCAGGAAAGCAAAGGTTGATAGATCGACAAAGATACCTGAATTAATATCTCTAAACATGCCAGAGAACCAGCTGCCACAGCCGAAAGAAGTGGAGTAATACCATCATCAGTATCAGCATTAGGCTGCAAAGCAAGATCGATAAGAAAGCGAAATCAGAATGGAACTATTCAATAAAATATAAATTAAAAACAAAGTAAAAGAGGGCATACATTTGCACCATGTTCCAACAGTACATTGACAGCATCTGGTTGGGCATGACCAGCAGCCCAAACCAAAGGCGTTCCTGAATCACTTTCTAGATCAGGACTAACTCCCTTGGACAGCAAGTACTTGAGCAGTTCAGTATCTCCTGCAACAAAAATGAAAAGATTAAGAGAAAATGAGAAATAAGGTGACAGAACTCAGTAATACTTTTCTATAATTGCACAAAAAGAGAACAACACACTGTGAAAATTTTTATTTATTTGATTTTTAAGGATAAAATATGTTTTGAATCCCTCACTATTTTGATAAAATAGGCCTTGATACCTAACTCCGTCCCTCTTTATAAACTTAGGATACCGGGATAAGGGACTGCATACAGTCACCAATTATATACGGGTATGAAAATCATAGATTTGAATATACAGGGAGTAAAATCAATTTTGAGTGAAAATAGATGAACATAAAACACATTCATTTTAACGATATATTAATTAGTTTTATAAAAAGCAAAATATTTAGCAGTAGAAGTGAAAAGTGCAGACCTATCCCTGCAGCATGGTGTAAGGCCGTAGCCCCTAAATTGCTAGCTATAGTGGGATCAGCACCATGGTCAATCAGATATTTAGCAGTGGCGGTATGTCCCTGACGAGCAGCATGAATGAGAGCGGTCTCTCCTAAAAAAAATAGCCATAACAATCACGTTATTGTCATTAATCAACTATGCTACAAGTATGAACAATTTATATATAGAATCAACAGGAAGAGAAGAAGCACCATCATCATCTTTAGAATCAACAGGGAGATTCAAATCGGTTAAGAGGTACTCGCAAACAGCGGTTTGGCCTTCACGCGCGGCAAAATGCAGTGCTCCTCGCTTGTTCGCGTCCTTTATAGCTTCCACGGATTTCGCCAAATCCTTTCCCTCGTCCAGCTGCAACGCAACCTCTGCAAAACCAAAAGCACAATAGTAATAACATGCAATGCAATAGAGGCACGCAGCATAGCATAACACAAAAGCGCAATACATACATACTCTTTAAGAGATCAATTGATCCAGTTCGAGCAGCATTAAGAAACAATTGAACTTTTTTCCTCACTGCAATCTCACATACAAAAGACAGAGAACGTAAGTAATTAATTAACAATCGATTCACATAACGAAAGAGATATGCATACAGAGAAAGTGAAGAGAGAACGATGTGACCTTGTAGTGCGTCGGAAGCGTCGGAAGCCATAGCAATGGAGTACAGAGCAGTGAGGAGAAAGAACTAGAAAACGAGAGGGTTTTACAATACCCTACAGTCTCACTGTTTTCTCAGACTGGTAAACATAATATATATATATATATATATATATATATATATATATATATATATATATAAATTTGTAATACAATTTTACTCGTCTATATTTACTAAGTATACCTTTTCATCCCTTTTCTCTTTTATAAGCATATATTAATTAAGAAACAATCACATATTTATTTCTTATACGTTTGTTATCATGAACAAGTGACTCATTTTCTCATTTTATATTAATATATAATGAAATCTTTTCTAGGAAGAATGTTTTTACGTGGTACTAACCATTTAGTAATTATTTTTGAAATTCTATAATGTTTCGTATAAGTTCTAATCTATTATCTGAATATATAAAAAAAAGTACGGTCTAATAAAGTTATTACGAAATATTTATTTATGGTGGAATAAATTTTTTTATTCTGGTTTATAGTTTTTCATAACTATATGGTTCATGTCTTATCATATGTCTCGTGATTAAGTATAGTATAGATTTTTAATAGTTCGAATTTCGTGTAAATTAGTCTGTCTTACAGTATTCAAGTTGAAAGAGATAAATTGAACAAGTATCGTCTTCAAGACATAACTTTACTTGTTCAAATAACAATTAAGGTGGAACAAAGTCAGGAACAACCAGGTCCTTAATGATAAACAAATTCATTTTGCAAGTTCTTATTACGTGTGGATCCTCTTTCAACATAAACTTGATGAGTTGATTCCCCTACCTATATCAAATAAGTATAATTTGATCGTGAATAGATTGATCACCTCACTTAGTTAAATAGGCGTTATTGCTTCATCAAATGGTAGGTTATTAGTTTTCCTTTTGCAATACAAATAAGAAAAAAATGAGACTTATATTTTTGTCCAATTAATTATAACTACAAGATAGTATCTTTGTTTATGTTTCTTAATGTGAATCAAAGGGTTTATGAACTTTCTTTCTTTTTTTTTATCTCTTCAAAAGTTGTTGTTGAACTTTCTTGTGAATTTATTATTGTTCAAAACTTTGACATATTTTGATTTTCAAATTTAACAAATGAACGAATATAGTTATTTTGACATAATTATGTTAAACTTATGATGGGTTAATCGTGTAACATCCCAATTTGGTATGTCAATATAAAATTATAAAATGAACACATTTAGCGAAAAATAATTATTGTTGGGACCGTACTTAAGCAAAAATTTCAAATTTAATTATAAGATTTTGTAATTCAAAACATCAATTGTCTAAAAATCTTCAAATAACAACGATAATTAGAAGAAATTATATGTCCTTAACATTTATATTGAAACTGCTTAATAAGAATGAATAAAAATCTCAAGTTCACCAATCCTCATGTCAATCTACTCCACACGTCATAAGCATTTGTATTATCACCTGCTAACATATAACACACATGTCATATAATCATCGTACACAAAACAAACAAATAGGGGTAAGCTAATCATAACCAATGAATATAAACGAAATTTAGCAAAATAAGACATTGCAAATAATATTCAACATCACATCTAAGTAAAATACTTAAACATAGTAAAACCAAACTCTGGTTTTTCACTACCTTTTTCCCCACCACATCATCTAGTCTCCTAAATCAGATGTTTTGAGTCATCTTGTTATCTTTCTTATTCCTAAAAGACTTACAAGTAACAACTTTGATGAATCACACACCGGATACTATACTTATCAATGAGTCAGAACTAAGACGAAACATCTTTATTGTCCCAACTACTTCACACAGGCGAGAAAGTACAACACTTAAACCAATTATCTTCCACTGCTTCACATAGGCGAAAAGAACTCATTTTCCACTGCTTCACACAGTCAAATGAGTCATCATTGGATCTCTAGGTACGACAAAAAAAATCACACAAAACTTAACTCAACCAAGAGTCTTAAAGCAAGACAAAACTCTCAGAACATGCAACACATGAGAATTATATGTTGCTAACAAAATACACATCACTACATCATGCATGGGAAATAAAGTTCCATAAAGAAAACCCCTCCCAACGCGTACACAACATTACACTCACTCATTTAAAGAAGCGTCTCCACCACTTAATTTGTCTACCAATGCAATCTCATACGTGTTTTCCAACTAACATTCATAGAACGTGTGTGAATAATTCAAATGTTAGCATAAAACATGTTTGATTTGTAAATAAAAATAGTGTAATTAAATTAAATACTATATTCATTTATTTGTAAAATTTCAAATACTAAGTTATATCAAAGTTTTGGAAAAAATAAATTTCAATTTCGCATAGTTGACGGCCTAAGAATATATCTAACAAAAATTAAACTTTTTTATGCAAATCACACCCGTAATTCATTTTTCAATTTAGTATAAATACTGTGTACCCATTGAAATTTACTTAATTTTAAAGTAATTTTAAAACCACAATAAAATTAAAAATAAGGGTGTAATTGGGGGAAAAAGGTATATTATCTTTAAATTTGTATGAAATATATAGAAAATAACAATTTCCCTTTAAAAATTAAAACTACACGGGAATAGGGAGAGTAATTAAATTATAATAATAAATGCATAGTTAATTTTAAAATAATATAAAATGTTTAATTTACCTTAAATAAATAATAATTTAGAGTTTAACTTTTATTACAATTATATTATTACCGCCCATATAATATTTAACTAATTTACGCTAATGCATTCATTGTAATGTTTAATTCATAATTTATTTCAAAGAACAATATATAAATATTTCCTTTCTAATGATGCACAATTCATTCCAAATACATTACAAGTTATAACTACGGTAACAATTAATGCATAATTAATTTGAAATAATGATAATGCGTACTTTATTTTACCGAAAAATAATAATAGCTTCCTAGTCTACTCCAAATATAGAAATGCACATTTCATTTTAAATAACAATAATAAATTCAAAATTCATCCTAAAAAAATTATCATAGTAAATAGTGTTTTCTAGTATTCTAATTACAATTTATTTTTAAGATTGGATGATGAAATTGTATTAAAATTTAAAATAGATTAAATTCAAATTTGTATTAAAATTTAGGACTTAAAACATATTTAATTTTAAAAAATTATATAATTTTTTTATTACTAAGAAAATAAATGCCATGTAACATACAAAATACCTAAATTACAATATGTATTTCATTGATTATTATTATTATTATACATTAATTTTTTTTAATTATATCAAGAAAGTACCTCGGTTATTTTGATTTGATATACAAGGATAAATTAATTAGCACGCAGTTGAAGGAAACTTTTTCTCCAAGTGATGAGTTAAATAATGTATTAAATCAAATAAAAATAAGAGAAGTTTTTAAATATCGTATTAAATCAAATAAAAATAAGAGAAGCTTTTAAATAATGTATTAAATAAAATAAAATAAAAACAAGAGAAGTTTTTAGCTTCATCTTTATCTCTAAAATTGGTTTGGAACCTTTCCCGTTCCTTCGCATTCGTGCCCTAGTTTCGCTTTCCTTCCATTGACGGGGCTCTGAAGGATCTATCGCCGTCGGTGAGCACTCATTCCTTTTCTCTATCATTGTTTTTCCAATTCAACAATTTGTCATTTCTTAAATTGTTTTGACATCTTCGTATATTTTTGGTGATATTGTTCTGCTCATAATCCACTGTTTTTAACTGTGTTCGTTTTGTTTTAGTTGGGTTTAAATTAAATGTTTGATTGGGAAGTAGGGTTTAGTTTGCCAAAAAAAATCAGAGTTGAATGGGGAGCAAGCGTTTGGATTGTTTAAAGTGCGCGTCCAGTACATTCTTCTGTTTACTTATTCTATTTTCTGATTTGATTGATTGTTTAATTTGTAAAGATTTAATTAAACGTTCTGTTACATGATACTATACAAAAACTTAAATTTTAGTATAACACAATTTACATGCAAACCTGCCCAAACAGCCGAAACTTGAAAACAGCCTACACACCTTTTATTTTACAAGCAGTTCTTCCATCCACGTCACTGTAACCTGTTATTTGAATGTTAGCATATATTAATAGCGCATCTTCAGTTTTGAGAAGCATCACGTGGTTTATGCTTTTTTACATATAGCAGTCGTTTGTGTTCTGAATTACACTCTCAGGCAGCAACCTTTGATTATCCTTCTGAGAAATATAAATCAGGAAACAGGTTAATCATAAAATATTTATGATAGCTTTAGTATCAATACTGACATACGGGTATTACTTGATTTATGTATACATGCAAGGGAAACAATATTTTCTTTTAGCATGAATTCACTCTCAAAATCCAATGTAGGAGGTTGATATTGTGTATGGTGCATATATGTAAAATAAAGACAATTAAGACTAAAGGTAAGGATACACGTTGGCTCTATTTGGTCAAAGTCTTCCTTAGTCCCTTCAAAACCTGTTGGGCTTAGCAACCCTCTCCTAATACCTTCAATTGATGCTGCCCCTCAATAATTGATGCAGTTCAAGAAGCTGTAATAAAATAAATTAGAAGTTATACTAGCAGCTACGACTACCAAGTATTCTACTCATTTTCTGCTGCTCTAAGCCTTAGAGCATTCTCAGTGATACCAAATCATGCCAATTCATGATTTATCAGACAATTCAAAGCCATATGTAATTCATCACTTGATATAATTTACTGGCTTACCAAATTGCATCAGTGAATGTGAGGTGTTTTAGGAGTTGTTGGGTTTAATGTAAGATATTGATTTTCTCTGCTGGAGTTATAGGGTTGACTATAGGCCCTGCATCAACTTGGGATTGATGTAGGATGAGATTTGTTGGTTTCTTCTTCTGTTAATGCTATGACTGTACCTAGACGTGTATAAGTAATGATGAATCTTTAACGCTTCAACTGGACAAATGAAAATAAATAGCTGCAATTGAACTGGTTATTCTGATTAAATTAATCCAAAGCGTATTTGTGATTTCTACCTACCACTACCATAAGTATTTTTGTTTGTTTACATTGTTAGTACAATTCAGTTGATCCAAATGAACCCATTTAAAGGTGCCAAATGCTGTAGGTTCCTATTTTTTTCCCATTCCCAACCCAATAATCAAATTCGAGACTTTACTATTGGAAAACTAAACTTCTTGCTAATTGAATCAATCTCATTGGTAGCTAGCATAAGTACCAAACTTCTCGCTGATTGAATCAATCTCGTTGGTAGCTAGCATAAGTTATGTTCATGGAAAGTCACATCAAAGGGATAAAAGTATACAGTCGTTAACGTTTTGCGCACAAATCTTCAAGGAGTATCATTGAATAGAATCAGTAGTTAACATTTTGTACCCAATTTGTTGAATATCCTTTAGGTCTCTTTTGTTGAATTTTTGACTTTATTTTGCATAAGAAACCATTTAGGTAAGTAGTAAGTGGAGACCCCTATTTTGCGGTGCAAATAGTGACATATTCAGGCTTGTGGATTTTGGGGCATAATGTGTGGTGTGGTTCATGGAAGATCATAGTCGCCATGCTTGAAGAGTTAACAAATGAGTATGCCGTAAAAATTGCATGCCAAGAGTTTAACACTAATATCTGTCCCAACATAGCCACATAGTACGAAATTAGAAGAGTACTGCGGTTCTGTTATTCAAAAAATAGAGATAATAAAGAAAGTTTAATTAGTAAAGTTCTTAAGTCCACCTTGTCTCCAACAGTGGAGAAATATGGTGATATTTGAACTGGAACATATATGATATGACAAGGAAATGCTTGGTCATAAATTTTGGATAATCTTTCATTTTATGGTTGTGTTTGAACCCTTCAAAAAGTAAATTGTATCCACATCTTTTATAACATTTTTTTAAAGATTACATTGTATAAATTCCTGAAGTAGAGAAATCTTTTGCCCCTCTTCTTTTTCCTCTGCTGTTCCTGTTTGCCATTCAGTACAATCCACTTCCCAACTTGATTACTGTACCAATAATATCTCATGACATGTTAATTTGGCAAAATTACTCCAGGTTTGGGAGTGTCAGAATTGTCTAACTTATCTGCTTTGTGTTACCTATAATATCTTTTTTGAATATCATAGATGTAAGGATCCCTATGAACATATGAATTAGCTAACTAAGAGGTGACTCGTGCATTTTTCAATTTTCACTTTCAAGTGGGAATGAATTCATCTTCAGCTATTTTTGCTTTTCAGTTTCGGACACTCCAACTTAGTTTACTGACGTCTTTCATTACTCATAAAAGACGTTTGCACATTAAAATTAGCTGAACACTGTTTTGTAAAAGCAAGACCTGGGTTACTTTTTCAATCTAAGTTTGCAAATTTTAATGCAATTAAGTTTGTAAACTTAATCCAAACATGCAGTTGATGGCCTTTCAAGCTTATATTAAACTGTGTTTGGGACTAAAGCCAAACGTGGTAGTCTTGTCCACTATTGACAGACATAGCTGCATGCTCCTAATGACTATAGCTGTATGCTCCTAATGACTTGCAGTTTGTAGCCCAAAGCATCAACTTTCTGGCATGCATGTAATGGATTAGTTTGTGAATGCCATTAAGATATTTAAAAGCATCCCAACATTGTATTTACAGTGAAACTGCTTTATATATTTAATAGTTTTTCTCATTTATCAAGGTTCAACCTAGCCAAGCAAGAAGCAAAGAGGAGGGATAAAGTAACAAAGAAAGGAAAGAGATGTCTAGAACACTAGTGCAGCCGGTTGGGCAGAAGAGGCTAACAAATGTAGCAGTGGTGCGGCTGAAGAAGCATGGCATGCGCTTTGAAATTGCATGCTACCCTAACACTGTCCTCTCTTGGCGTTCTGGAGTGTAGCCTCCTTTCTTATCCCTCTCTTCATTATTAATAATACATATGCTACACAATCTCCAAATTTTCCATTAAATTTGATTTTCTATCAACAGGGAAAAAGATCTGGATGAAGTGCTACAGTCCCATACTGTTTATTCTAATGTTTCCAAAGGGGTTCTCGCCAAGTCCAAGGATTTAATTGCAGCTTTTGGCACTGATGACCAGACCAACATATGCTTAGATGTAAGTAAGAACCTCACATCAGAAGTTTATAATAATAAATAACAATAACATTTTTCTCTTTTTTATTTTTGTTTGAGGGGGCAGATTTTAAAGAAAGGGGAGCTTCAGGTAGCTGGGAAAGAAAGGGAATCATTGTTGTCAAGTCAGTTCAGGGATATTGCAACCATAGTAATGCACAAGACATACAATACTGAGACTCAACGCCCTTATACTATCAGTATGATTGAACGCCTCATGCGGGAAATCCATTTTGCTGTTGATCCACACAGCACCTCCAAGAAGCAGGTTTCTCTTCCCATAACTCTAAATGATTGTATGCTACAAACTTCTCATTTATTTAACTGTTACAATGATATTCTGATATTTTTTATATGATACAGGCTCTCGAGTTAATTCAAGAACTTCAGAAGCATTTCCCTATAAAACGATGTCCTTTGAGAATACGTGCTACTGCTCCTCAGGACCAATTGCCTAATCTTTTAGAAAAGCTGAAGGAATGGAATGCTACTGTTATTTCTAAAGAAGGATCTTCTGCTCAGTTATCTGTGGTAAGTACTTGCTATTTCTTATATAGTTGTAAACCACGATTGTTACATGGTCAATTCTATTTTAATTTTTGCTGTACTGTTTCTTTTTATTTTATTTTATTTCTCATATTGTATAGTATCACTTGAAAGTTAAAGTAAGGATTAGTATGGTTGGTAGTTTTATGGAAGTCTTTATTATCTATTATGTGGATGTGTTTTGATAAGTCACTTAATTAAGCACTTTTATTAGAAATTTATCATTCTAGAACTTATTCATAAATTTGACTTAAAACCTTAGTGAAACAATCTTTAAGTTTCTACATAAAGATGTTGAAACATGCTAAAAAAAGAGCTTACAAGAGTCACGGGACACTTTCATAAGCTAAAATAAGCTTTGGAGAGCTAACGAAAGGTCCACTTTCAAGTAGTTGTGTTGATGATCTAATTCAAGTATTTGGTCAGTCACATTCTTTGGGACATTGTATGTGGTTATTGTTCAAGTTTAAGCCATATTGATTACTAAATGAAGTTACAAATAGCAGGACATTCCATTGTTGCTTTTAGTTAATTATGGCAGATATATAGAATATTTTTGCCACTTCTCGTTAGTTGTAGATATATGCATTCTGCTAAACAAAGAATTGCACTAACCAATGCAAAATCAGCTTTATTTTTGGACCTTCTTTCCTACCTCACCCCAAAGGAGTAGTCTATTTCTGAAACTGTTCCATGAATCTTCTGTTATTGTCTCTGTTGGATTAACGGAAGAAATGTTATTCTTTCCAAAAGTTGGGTGAATATGGTGTTTCTGCATATTGTGTATGTATATGATCAATCTTGAATTTGTTAACGTGTTGAGGGATAATGGTATATTCTCTGATTGGATTTGAATTGCAGGTTTTTGAAATGGAACCTGGTCTATATAAGGATTGTCATGACTTTGTTATGAATAAGATGCATGGAAGATTTGAAGTTCTTGCTCACTCTCTTTATGTGGAGGGGGATACGCATGTGGATCAATACAATGATTATGAGGATATGCCTGCACCGTTGCCCAAAGAAACTCATGATTCTGTGCTTGAACTTAATGAGAAACTTCAAAAACAAACAATTTCATCCACGAGTAGGCCTACTGAGACACAACAAAAGCAAAACAAGTGCAACACATGTAATGTTTCCTTTGATGACTCTAAGCTATACAGGGAACATCACAAGAGTGAGTGGCACAAGCACAATATGAAGCGTAAGACAAAGCAACTCCCACCACTTACTGAGGAAGAGTGCATGGCAGACATGGAATTAGACGACTCAAAATCTGATTTGAAGGATTATTCATTTTGAGATGATAATAAGTGTTTTAGTGGTGTAAGTTGGTAATCGCATTTTTTAAGTCTTGTGTTTGTACTTAGGTAAATTTTGTCCGGATAATTTTGGTTATGGTAAACTTCACATGAAAAAATCTTTATATTGAAATCCCTTGGAATGCTCAATTACAAGGACTAAAGCGTTGCTCTTAGATACCTGAAAGAAGTGGAAACTTAAATTAATAATAAGATAAGCTGCTAATATTATTTATGTTTCATATTTATTTTAGTAGAACTAAATTGTCACAGTTATGATCTCTTACATCGTCTTGAGTCATCATTCCTAGATAAATAAAGATGAGTTATTTGAAATACAAGTAATCAACTCTCATGAAGAGGACATATAAGCCAATCTTTCTTTACTAAGACAATTTAGGATTTTTTACATTGATTAAACTTAAGATCACGTAGTGCTTTTGCATACAAGAAACAATTCATTATTCTTTTTTTGTATGGAAGAGCTAAGTTATTTTTTGGCCTTGAAAGATAACTATTGTGAGAAAGCGGGTTAATCCTTTTACAAACTCTTAGAACTTTTTTCCAAAGGTTAGTAGTTTAAGCTAACATTTTCTAATGTGTGTAATACAAAGACTTTTTTTTTTTACAACGGCTTTCTAGTACACACACACACACACACACATATATATATATATATATATATATATATATATATATATATATATATATATATATATATATATGTATAGATGTCTTTGTTATGGTGCAGTCAACTCTACTATAATGAATTCAAAAAGACATTGCCTTTATTGTTGCTTGTCTTGCTTTATGTTTTTTATCACTTGGACTATAACAGTTATGATCTCTTACATCGTCTTGAGTCATCATATACTAGATGAAATTGTTTGTTCATTAAAATTTAATATTATTTATTGTGATAAAAAAAAACTAGGAATGATTAAATTCCATCATAATGGGCTATCTATAAACATGTATTTTTCAATATATATTTGAAATAATAAAAATAATAAAATTAATTTTGGGATATACTATAGTTATTATTTAAAAGTTAAAGAGAATGTGTGTAATAGGTTTTTACTAGTGCAGTAAGGGCTTTTGGTCTCGGTTGTTTTTGATATTTTGTCCCAATTCTAGAACCAAGGCATATTGGGGTGAGGCAAAAAAGGGTGGTTTTTGGCCTCGGGTGTCAACCAAAGCCATAGGGATACTTTTCTACCTCGGTTCTCTGAGGACCCGAAGCCATAGGGGTGCTTTGCTCGCACCACCATTAGCACTGCTGCGCTCATCCTCGCCATCGAGATTGTCGGCAAACGCTGTCGCGGCCAGACCTTCACCAGCACTAAACGAGCAACCCACCGCGACGCTCAGATCCATGCTACCACTGCACAGTCTGAATGCGACAACAACAAACCACCATGAACCAGTAGAGCCAAGAGATCTAGAGATCCAGCACCTCCACCGCCGTTCGAAGCAGAACTTCAAGCCACTGTTGCGGGCAACCCTACTACTGTGTCGCCATCACCACCGCAAACAAAGGAAGAGAGTGACCACCAAATCACGCCTTTGCCGTGAGTCGCGAGCACGCCTCCTTCGCCAATGACGAACCAAACACCACTGCACGAGAAAACAAAGACGAGAATGCCTCCACCGCGCGTAAAGTGTTCGCTTAGGGACGAAGGTGAACAGTGCGAAGTCGCGAATTTGGGAACCTAAATAGGGCATATGGCCTCGCTTCAATTAATAACCGAGGCCTAAAGTCCCTTTATGGCCTCGGTCAATAAAGACCCGAAGCCAAATGTGACGGCGCTGGTGACATTTTTGAAATTAGGGTTACTGGCTGACTTATAGACCTCGGTTCTTTTTTAACCAAGGCCAAAAACCTCTTCATATTGCCTCGGTTCAAAAACACCCGAAGCCAAAAGTGCTGACGTTGATGGCATTTTTGAAATTTTGGTTACTCGGCTGCCTTATAGGCTTCGGTTCTTTTGCAATCGAAGCCTAAAACCTCTTACTGCACCGGTTTTGCACACACCTTAGACAATATAGTTGGATGAAATTGCAAAAATGTCACCGCCTCCTTGTAGGCTTCGGTTCTGCTATAACCGAGGCTTATAAGGCGAAGTAAAATGTCAAATCTGCACTAGTGTTTGTTTTGTTAGTGTAGTTTTAAATGAAGTAAGCAGACCTTAACAAAAGAAAAGAAGTCAGTGAAAACTAGAGATGGCAAATAAACCCGTCCCCGTGGGTATTGCCCGAACCCGTCCCCGTTTTGACGGGGAATCCCCGCATTGACTGGGTATGGGTATGGGTATGGGGAATCTCCGACTTTTTCAGTTGGGTAT
>Ga0214542_1004729_pt1 | contig 26693 bp, 21 predicted proteins | sample CNSS1metaG_FD_160096 | JGI IMG/M metagenome (GOLD analysis project Ga0214542, IMG submission 160096) | Root nodule microbial communities from cowpea collected in UCLA plant growth center, Los Angeles, California, USA - CNSS1 | ecosystem: Host-associated > Plants > Roots > Nodule | place: USA...
GAGTTGGTTATTGTTAAAGTGACATGAAAACGAGATGAGTTGAGATCCTATGAGCATGAATGGTGTATGATGAGTTGAAATGGGTTGGGCCTGGAACATGAAAGGCTCTGGCTTTAAAGGCTGATACGATTAAGGTATATCTCTGCATGGTGAATATTCTTTGGCTGTGTGATTTTGGTTGTTTTGTGTCAGTGCATAATTCCTTGGGGTCTCTAAGTGAGACCTTCAGGGTCGCGCTTCAGTGGTCGGGAAGTAATTCCATGGCCCCTGTTAGTGGGTGTCCATGGTGGTGCCCCATCTATATAACTAGGTAAGGATTGCATCCTGACACTCTAAGGGGTCAGTTAGTCTCACTTAGAGCGGACTAACCCCTGTGGTGAGGGTAACAGGAGGCCTGAAACTCATTAAGGGCTAACCTTGTGGTGAGGGAAATCGATTCATTGCAACACTTGTAACACTTAGCTCGGGGGTGAGCAGCTCGGGGGTGAGCAGAGGTATCCACCACAAGTGCAAGCATCCGCTTAATCCGACCAAGTTATATGTATCCAGATGAGTCGAGTCGTAGTGTATTGTTTGAAAGGTCGTAACATTCTTGTGTGATGTACGTATGATGGATTGTGGATATGTATCTGACTTCATTGATGATGTGATTTTATGCACTAGCTTACCCTACTTTTGTTGTTGTGTGCTCCTGTTGTGTGGTACTCTTATTTGCGATGATCACCAACTTGTTGGTGTGAACAGAGACGAGGAACACCCGTGGACAACAGGGAGATGGTAATTCCGCTGCATAGTCCGCGTGAATTGGGCTTTGGTTTCCTTTGAGCTTTTATTTATGGCTACGACCCCTATATTCCTCGTTATTGAAATTGTAAACTTTTAGTCATACCGTTATTCGTTTTTGGAGGCATCGTGGTGTGCCTTAGTTGTAAGGTCTTATGTTTAAATTCCTGAACTGCGCTGTTATATTATAATCATGTAACATTTTCCTTTAATTGTGTTATAAATTCCTTTAATTGCGTTATATTGAATTTCTTATAATAAAAGTTTGGTGATTTATGAAAAAAAAGTAATTAGGATATAATTAATGATTTTTTATTGATTATCTATCATTACTCATATGTTGATTATATATATATATATATATATATATATATATATATATATATATTAAACTGAGTTAGAATCTATAAGTCAATTCAATCCACCATAAGTTTAGGTCAGGTTGGGTTGAAATTTTTCTATAAATTTTAATACGGGTTAATTTTTGACCCGGGTCACCTAAAACTCGGTTCACCCAAGTTAAACTCGTTATGAGTTGGATTGACTCACCAACCCGAAAATAAAGGATTACACAAGTGCTTTTTTATTAAGTTGAGTTTTGCATTTGAGTCAGGTTAGGTTTTTTTTTAGCCAACACATTGGTATTTTTGTGATTTTGGTTTGTAGTTGGAGTTTAACATCCTTTTGGATTGCATTTGGACTCTATTGAAGTTTATTTAGATTTTAATTAGAATTATAATTTAGTTTATTTGAGATTGAAGAAAAGAAATTGTATTCTTTTAATTAAGTGAGTCGGTGAGCCAACCGATGGTGGTCGGGTCGGGTTCGAATTTTTTTGACTCGCTAATAAATCAGTTGGGTTGGGTTAGCTTAGTAAGTGACTAACCCGTGTGGGTCGAGCCAGACCGAGTCGGGTTATCCATTTTGACAGCTTTATATATATATATATATATATATATATATATATATATATATTATATGATCAAGCTAGAGAATTAAAGTTTCCAAAAGATCTATATACAAACGTTTCTAAGGAGAAAGATAAACCATAACATCCTTTTCTTTCGCGACTGAACCAACTGTTATTTCTTCATCTGCTCATAAGGTCATCATTACAAATAGAATAAAACACCAGACAAAACAAGACACAAAGGAAAGAGAAAGCTAATGTACAAAAGAATTAATCATATAAAAGAATAGTATCAATTAATCATACATAGTCAATCATGAATCATTGTCATTATGTTTCATACCAAGAGCCAAACAATGAATCAATTATCCAGATACATACATTGATATCGGATCTTGGCAAGTTATGCACTTGTGGTGACCTATAGTACTCTATAGAGTCATTGTCAATGGATTTCATCCTACCGCACAAAGATTAGTCTGTTAATACCTTTGGCCAAGGTGAAGCCCCTAGACTAGGACCTCCTACTCCTTTCACCACATGCCCCATCCTTCTCTACTTGAGAATTAAATGGTCATTAGAGCATCATGATAACTTTCAATTGGATCCATATACCATTGCATACACGATTTTAAATCACTACTAATTCTACTTGAATTAGCATCAACAAATCTCAACTAAACCTCATAAAACCAATCTCAAATCCATCTCATATAACAAATCATTTATTCATAAAAGTTACAAAGCTTCTAAAAGAAATCATCCAACAACTATTCAAGTTCTGATCCACTCGCTCAGCGAATACATCTTCTCGTTGGGTAAAAACTGCATTTTTGACCAACAACCATATTGCTCACCCAGCGAATGTATCATTGGGACTCCAGGGAAAACATTCCTCAAAAATTTTCCTAGCGAGTAAATGCTTGTCCAACGACTCCCAAGGCAATGAGCCTCTGACTTTAAATCTGTCTAGCGAATAATTCCTCGCCCAACGACTCCAAAGTCAATAAGCCTCTGACTTTAAATTCGCACAACGAGTAATTGCTCGCCTAGCGACTCCAAAGTTAGTGAGCGTTTGACTTTAAATTCCCCCAACGAGTAATTGCTCGCCCATCGAGTATGCATAATTATGTTGAACATGATTTATGTATAATTCTGCATTCCCAAACAATTCTAAACATCCCACAACCTTCACAAATGCCAAACACATACCAAACTAGAATTTATCACAAACACCAATATCATTTGATCTCAATTACAATACTAAAACATCAAGCATTTTTTAACAAGCAAATTAAAACTTAAATACCATAGCTTTCACATATCACATATCATTCTACATCTCATAGAATTTACAATTCTACATCTCATTCATATGCTACTTCTTTAGTGCATAGCTTCAACTCCATTGCTAGTATTCCTATCAGCTCCTAAATATGCTCCCGTATATACACAATATACGATCATCGCAATAATAAGAGAAGCCAAAGAAACAAAGTGCAAATGTGAGCTAGATATCACAAAAATAATCTATAATCCAAAAAATATCATAATTTTCACCATAATCTTAAATTAAAGTCAGTTAGCTAAAGTCCAAGCATCAAACTACACAGAAATTTCTAGACTCTAGACTCGGGCTTTTGGAAGACTAGTATATTGAATAGACTCGTGAGACTCTGCACCTGTCATGCATACCAAAATCCTCCATTGATATTTCAACACTCAGAACTAATGTCCCAAACCAAGCCATGATAGGGTTAACCCCACTAGCTCCCTAAGTATGACCCTCTTTCATATCATACCGTCTACCATGTGGAGCCTCCCTCCTTCGACTCACACCACCTAGATGTCCTACTCTATGTGAGTTAGACACTAGTCGAGTCAGGATAGTCTCACATCACAAGTCCCCTTCAATATACTTGACCTCATCCTAGATTAGCATTCCCCTTAGAAATGGCTAATGTGACAACTATAGCACACTAGACTTTCACAAGTATTCTTACACTCAAGAGATATAATATGACTCTATAATAGATACTCTATTTATAGTTTAGCTTTTTATTCATAAAATATTCATTTTCGTGGTCTTCACAAACCATACATGTAATTGTACAACATGTGTCATCTTAAGGTCATTTTCAAACTGTGTAGAAGTTGGATGAACATGGTGGAAGGCCATGATTTCTAGTGCCTAACTTCTCAAGAGAGGTTTTGGGATAAATTTATTATGCTTTAGGTGAGGGTTTTATAATTCTTTATGTATGTTTGATTATATTAAGCTCACCCTATTTGCTTGTGTTTGGCAATGATCGTGTAACTTGTTACACAAGAGCAAATAATGTTTTAGGTGGTGTTGGTGATGCATAGAGCCGAAGAGGTGTGAGACCCAGGACGAACTTCAAATATGTTAGATAAAATTAAAAAGTGATTGATAATTTAGTAGGGATCTATAATAAGTTATTTTAGTCATGAGGAAAGACTAATTTAATTAAAGGAGTGATTAATGTTGTTATTTATCTAATTTAAGGAATTATGGCTTTTGGAGTATAAGTGTTTTAATACTTATATTGCATGATATATCATGTGAAAATGTGCAACCTAGTGGTTAGCATAATCTGTTGTTGTGTGCGAGGTCTTTAGTTCAAAACTGGTTGGTTGAGTTTTGACTTATGTTTGTTTGTTGATTTTAAAATTCAATTTTCTCCTTTAAGGAGTGGGGCCCACGTAACATGCTGCAGCATAGTTCGATTTTTTTTTCCTTTCTTTTCTATCTTTTGGAATTGAGTTAAATAATAAAAAAAAGGGCTAGAGAAATAAATTCAAATTTTTAGAATCTTAACTGAAAGATTTGGTGGGATTAGATGAAGCCAAACCCTAGAAGGTTTTTAAGGAGAGAATTAGGACGTGGAAGGGAAAGGAGAAGAAGAGTGCAAGTTGGAGGTTTTTTTTTTCAATGGCTGTGGTAAAGAAAAGAAACAATGCAGAGATACCCATTAGATAAGGGAAGTTAATTGTTTTTGTATACTATCATTGCTGCCATGAAATTTGTGGTTGTGTTATTGTTCTAATATTGCATGAAGCTAGATTTGTCTTCTGTTTTGGTTTGAATCTCGGCCTTATGTTCTCGTTTTCTTGTGGTTTAAAGAATGAAGTTGAACTTTTGAGTTTGTTTCTTATTCTCTACGATCAATGAATGAATTCGTGATGTCTATGCCATGGTATTGTGCATGTCGCGTATCTGATTAATGGAGCGGGTTGGCAGTGTGGAAAATATGGTGTTGCATGAAGTTTTATTGGGTTGATCGTAGTGGATTTGGTATTGATTGCATGGTTTGTTTTCCTTTCTCGGTTCATTCTGTTTAGGTGTAGCCATAGGATTTGTGTAGTATTTTGATCTTATATTGTATTAGTTTTTTTTTAAAGCAAAGCCTTGCAACCTAAACCTCGTGACTGTCACGGTAGTGTACCCAATGTTTCATGTTACGTTGCAGCCTTTCTTTCCTATTTCTTTCTTTTCTCTCCTTCTACAAGTATTGGTTGATGCTTATAATTGGCATGTGTTTTGTGTAAAGATTTCTTTAAAACCTTAACATGCATAGAGGGGTCTTCTCTGCGCGGTGCAATGTAGGGCCACACGTTATTGGTGGTTTACGGTGCTAGTAGTGTTAGCTTATACACGCTTCTTGGTGTCATGGTGTGCATGGGGTTCAATTTCCTTTCTGTATTGTTTAAAAGTGAGATTTTTTAGAAAACTGGTGGTTGTTATGGTGCAGTGTAGGGGTTCCTTTCGGGCTTCATTATTTTTCCTCGTCACTGGAGAATTGTAGGGTTTGGTTTCGGGTTCTTTCGTTTGGTATAGATGTGTTTTACTCATACCGTAGGTTTTCATTTGTGGGTGCAAAGCATGCAACTATTAGTTTTCCTAAGAATTTATTCACGTTCCAAGGATAAGAATTTATTCTCTTTCTTCCCTTTTATTATTTTTTCCCATAAAGACATGGGCCTATTTTCATTCACGTTGTGATGAAGGATTGACCCCAACCAAGGATGAAGGCACATGCTATGAAGGCACATGCTTAAGAAGACTAAGCATAAGCATGTTTAGAAAGGAAGTTCACTAATCCTTCATCCCTTTCATTTGTGTTTGTTATTTTTGATTCCCTAAGTTGACTTAGTTGAATAAACTTTAATTGACTTGTTGACCTTTGACTAGGTTTGACTTGTTGACTATAGTTGACTTGACTTAAGCCAACATGCTAATCTATGTTTATTTGCTTTGTAGGTTAATTAGGAGTAAGAAAGCAATACTAGGTGGTGCATGGTGATTGGGGAGCATAAATGATGTGGATGAGAGAGTAAAACAAAGGCATAAAGCATAAAGTAAAAGGCATAAAACAAGTGTACCTATGTACCTTTGGTCTCCTTTGTTTTTAGCACACTTTGGGCACTTTTTGGAGACATATGAGACACATTCTTTGTCTCCTTTTATGCTAGAACGAAATTTGCCTTGCACACACCATAGTTGCCTCTTTTGTCTCTCATTTTTGTAACCTTATTTGACCTAGTTTCTAGAAGCTAGGGTTAGGTTTTTATAGAGACATCCTTAGGTATCTTTTATTTGCTTAGAGGCCCCTAAACTCTTCTATATAAGAGGTGCTCCTAGACATGTAAAAGGGTTGAACATTTTGAAGTAAAAACACTCTTGTGTCTGAACCATTTGTGAGAGTTTCCTCCCTTGGGAGTGAATACTTTTAAGCCTTATCTTGCATAGCAAGTGGCGACACACATCCACTCATCTTCAAGGTTGCCATGGCTTCTAGCCTAGCCTTGTAGTGGCGTGCTTCTCACATTTTTACCATTTCTTTCCTTTCCATTTTATGTTTTCTTCTTCCTTTAATTGTTCTTGGTTTTCTATGGTTTATGTGCTTTCCATTTCCTTTTTTTTTGAATCAATCCATCATCTTCTTCTCTTGAGCTTTGTGAAAGGAACCTTCACATCTAGATAGCTTGCTATCTTAATGTCTAGTGGGAATTTCACTTAGCTTTCTTAATCAACTCACACCATATTCAATAATATTAAAAAGGAACAAGATAATCCTTCATCACGGTGCTTCAACCATTTTTCTTTTTTCTCCTAAATTCTTTCTCTTTCTTTTCTCTTTCTATTTATATCACACGAGAATGCATGGAGATAATGGGTCTCACGTGGTTTTTTTGTTTCTTTTCTTTAAACCATTCATACCACATTTAATGGTGTTATACTCATTAGGTTTTGGTGCAGGTATCACGTTAGTAATTGGGAGGGAAAGTTAAATCAATTAATTTATTCTATTTGTGGGGCCACTTGCTTGAACATTAGTTTTCTTTTGGTGTAGCTACATTTCTTTTGTTTCTTCAAATATGTACGTTGATGGTGGGTGGTAATTGATTGGTGAAAACATGGGGCAATTTCTTGTTTTCGTGGCTGGATATAATACGTGTATGGGTGTTTCATTGGTTAATTATTTGCTCATGTGAATTAGGTGTGGAATATGAATTTTGTTTTCATTATGGAATTTGGTTGCTATGCATGATGTGGTGGTGAGTACTTTGTTGGCAATATGTAATTCTCATGTGTTGCAATTGGGAAAGTGTTTTGCCTTGTTGAGAACTCTTGTTGGAATTGAGTGTTGTGTGAGGTTTTCCGTACCTAGGAACCCAGTGAAGACTTTTTCACCTGATTGAAGTAGTGGAAAGGGATTCTCTTCACTTGTGTGAAGTAGTGGAAGAGGATTGGTTCGAGTGTTGTACCCTCTCGCCTGTGTGAAGCAATGAAGAGGGGAAAGATGTTTCACCTTATTTCGGCTTGTTGCGAGTATAGTGCCCAATGTGCGATGCATCGACGTTTTTAATCATAATTCCTTGAGGAATAAGGGAGACAGTCTGACTGCGATAATGGGACACATCGAACCATCTGTTCTAGGAAACTAGATGTTGTTGTGGGGTGAGAGGCCGCGAAAAACCAAAGCTTGATTATGATCACTATGGTTGAAGATTTTAGATGAATGTGATGCTATGTTTGGTTTGGTATGATTGGTTGGATTTTGGGGTTGTGTGTTCAAACCAAATATTGATTTTGATCATAATGCTTAAGTGTTATTTGAATGTGATGTTGAGTATTATTTTTCATGTTTTATTTACAAAATTCTTTTATATATCATTGTTTATGGTTAGCTTAACCCTATTTGTTTGTTTATGTGTTTGTTGTCTGTGCAATGATCGTATAACGTGTGTGCTATACGGGAGCAAATGGTAATGCAGATGTTTCTGACTTAAAGTAGATTGCGGAGAGGATGGAATGAACTCGGGGGGATTATTATTTATTTAGTTGATTTCAATCAAACAGTGAAGATTATGAAAATTTCTTTTGCTTTCTAGTATTAAATTGGAACTTTGTTTCTTTTATTATTACTATTTCAATGGAAGTATTGGATTTCCTATTTTACATTTAAATTTTTAAATTTCTTTTTAGTGTCTTTTTGTGATATAATCATTTTACTTCCAAACAAAAAGAGCAATGATAGCTTCTTGTGACATCCTAAATTTGGGGTGTTACAAGAGGGGCTAGCATGGGAAATGTTTAAAGAAAGTTTTTATTATTTTGTAATTAGTTATTTATGATTGGACCTTGGATTTTGTACTAGATGTGCCTTGAAGTTATGGATTTTGATTTTAGCACGTTTAATAAAGATTTAAAATTTTCTCGCATTTTGGGAAAAAGGTTTCATTAATTGGCGTCTTATTATTATTTGTAATTTCATTTTATATAAACTAGTAATATATGCCTAGGAGGTTACAATAGCAATTGTTTGGCGGTCTAGACTGCACCACCAAGCACTACACTAGTAACACAATTTTACTAGTTTTCTTGGCATAGCAGGACAGGTTCCAACACACTCTAATCATCATAGACACACATCCCTATATTTCAATATGACACAATTGCTAAATCACCATCATATACTCCAATGATTTATTCGTATAGATATATCTGCCTTCAACACCTCACAATTAGCCCTTGAATCTAGAAAAGGAAGAATCATGCTTGTGGAGAAGACAAAAACTAGTCACTACAATGTACCATAACTCATGCCAAACTATATATTAACACCAAACAACCCTGCACTAATTTCTTCATCCAATATTTTATCTCAAATCAAGTTGCACATAATTATCCAATCATGTTTCGTTCATAAAACATACAACAAACAATTTGTCCAATTTTCTCCCATTATCACATTCATAATTCTAATTAAACCCCAATAGACTACCCTAACTCGCGCCTAAAACAACAAACAACAGAGGTTGGTGGTTTCTAGCTGTCACCTGGCACCAAGAACATACCGCCAGGCGGTGCATCAAATTTTGGGCAGAATCAAGAATTTCTTGCAACTGCGAGAAACCCTAAAGTTGACAAATTTGCCCCAATCATGCAATGTACACAATATACAATAAATCATGATGTACAATATTCAAATAACCAATTTAAAATTTAATTGCACAAGATATCACAACAATTCCCGTTCTAAGATCATTGTTCAACTCATCCTCAATCCCACATGAGCCCTCATAACAATACATTCATCAATTCACCAAGACTCATCAACTTGTAGCATTTCCAACATGTTATATCAAAATTCACTAAACATAGACAAGGGCAATTTATCCATAAGGTCAATATCACCACAAAATTCACACAAAAAAATTATAACGCAACAACCAATTTGTGTCGCCTGGCTATTCCAAACTATCGCAAGGCGGTTCTTCTCAGAACCAAGAACTCTAGGTTTGAACACTTGAGTTGTCTGGCAGGCCTTTATACAATCAAAGAACCCAGAAACCTTGAAAAACAACGTAAAAATGGGGAAGAATGACACAATCAAGCTTCAACATACCACGAAATACATAATTTCAATTTAAAAACATGAGGTACAAGTCCCCTTAAATAAAAAAGATAATTAACCAACAATAGTTAATGTCCATTCAAGTGCCATTTACTTAGAGTTTATTGCACCTTAACTACCACTCTTCTACCTTTTTGGTTTTTCAGAGAACTTCTAAGGTTTCTAGACTTTTCACCATTTAGCAAAAATAATAAAATGTGAAAGGAACACTTTAGCGCTAGGCAAGGTTTGAACTCTTAACCACCCAATTACCAAGCATATGCAAGATTCAAACCCAAGACCTTTCAACATCACCCCTCACACTCAATCCTTTGACCTACCATTGCTCATTTGTTATGACTTGACAAACTAATTCTCTTAGAGGTACTTCCAATCCACAATTATTGCTAATTAATATTTATTATTCATTTAAATTTCCCTTGTCTTACAACTGATATACCCCATTTCCCTAAGTGATGCTAATACTTCAAAATAACTCCATCGGTTAGGATCACATTACCAATAACTAGTTTTCACATCAATATATTTAAATAATCCACCGCTTTGAAAGTTTTCACCATGGTGGACCACAACTCGAATCTTTGGTCAGACATCCCAAAGATCAATATACACAAAAGCCTGTAAAATATTAACACTCTTTAAATGGGGGACCACTTACACAATAAAAAAATGCATTAAAGGTTGGTGGAGACAAAAAACCAACATCATTTTGGACCAAACCCACCACCGAAAACCGACAAACAAACAATTTAAAAATGTGGGACACAAAATCTTATTCCATCGACAATGACAACTCAAATTTAATAAATCTAGCTCACGAAAAAACAAAACGCAACAAAAACCCTAATCAGAAAAATTAATCCAAAACCCTAATCAGAAAGCTAACCTTTGAGATGAAGATGCACACAATCCATGAAAGCAAGTTCACAGAGCAACAATGTTCTCCAACAATAACAATGTTCTCGAAAATCCACAACCTCCTTAGAATGCTAATGAAAGCAAATGTTCAATGCCTAATTATAAACCCCAAACCCAATTTAATTTCAGAACCTTTCTGATTCAAAATTAAAATTAACCTTTTTTATTAAAAATGAAAAAGGAACTACAAGTCACAGTAAATTAATGGACACGTTATATTACGGTGCACCACGTCAAGAAAAAATTCACCTTGTACATTGTTCTATTAGCGATTTAGACAATGTTAGATAAAAAAAATTAATTGAAAGAAATTTACAAAGTTTGGAACCAAATTGAGCACAAATCTAAAACTATGACCAAATTGAAAAAACTGAGCCAAAATTAAAATCAAATTGTTATGAATTAATGATTGTCCATTGATTTGATACATTTACTCATATGATTGATATGATTGATACTCATATGATTCATTACTCTTTATGTAAATATTTGTATTAACTAGTTTATTTGTTTCCTTTATGCATTACATGTTGCATCTATAAATAGGACTCTTCCTATCAGTAATAAGATACTCAAAAAAGTAGCTCCCTATTCTCTCATTGTATATTCTTCCTTCTATTCTCTTCTATTCTCTTCTCTCTTTTATTATTAGCTTTATTTTATAACACGTTATCAGCAAGATACTCCAACCAACGAGCACTAGTGGAAACTTTTTCTCTATGACGATTGTGCTCTGCGTGTCTCAATCTAGGCTTTTTCTAATCCTTTCTCCATTTACAATTTTACCTTATATTCTTCCTCGTGTGATAAGAATTGTTTGAATTTATAAATTTTCATCTCTGTCTTATTATTTTTATTTTTGTTATGACGGTGATTATTATTATCATTATTTTTATGATTATTATTAATAATATTATTATTATTTTATGTGCTAGTTCTAAACACACGAAACGTTGCAAAATTTAGATTTGTGACCTTTGATATTACAAGGAAGAATTATTTATATTGGATATTAAATGTTGAAATACATTTAGATGCAATGGGTCTTGGTGATACCATTAGAGAAAGAAATAAAGCATTTGAGCAACTAATTTGTTCCTGCGAGAACAATATTGTGAATAGAGATTTCACAAATAATATGAATTTACTTCAAGCCTTTGTATGGCTGAACAAAGCAATGAAGCTTTTTATGAAAAATCATGAGATCCATCCAATCTGCTCCATTCCCAAAAGTGAATGAAGCAATAAATATTATGAAGTTATTTCATGTCTTTGTGTGACGGAACAAAGCACTAAGCTTTCGATGGAAAATCATGAAACTTGTCCAATCAGTCTTATTCCATTACTAGAAGTGAATGCAACAACATTTGATTTATATTTTCATGATTGTGATATTGATTATGGACATGGTTATAAAGAAAATTTCAAAGACACATTTTGTCACCTAAAGTAGCACAATAATGTGAAAAAGGAAAAAGAAAAATGTGAAAATATTGGCAAATAAGATGAAAGTATATATTATCATTACGATGGTAACGACCATTTGAGTTGTACTTGTCGTACACCAAAGCATCTTACAAATAATGAGAAGAACATGGAAATACACTTTGCTTATGAAGATGGTGATTCTGATTATGGCCATATAGATGTTACTGATGTTGATATTATTTTATTTGCTAAACCAAATGGAAGCATGAATCACCTCATGGTCATGAGAGTGTTAAAAAAATGATTTTCTTATATTGATATTTAAGTTTATATGAAGAATGAATGTTGGAATTAACACCAATGATGAGGATATGTGTCTTATTAATAGTGCAAAAACTTATACAATTCTCAAGAATAATAAATTTTTCTCTTGTTTGGTAATGCGAGACATCTATGTTGGTATTATTTATAGTACTACAAATATATGTGAAGGCTCTGAAAGAGCTATTATACTTCTACCAAGAAGTTGAATATAAATTTATTAAGTTTCAAGGATATTTGTCTAATTGAGACAAATAATGAAAAAAGATATGAAATATCTTTTTTCTCTACGATTGAGTTGAAAAAAATGTGTATTGGAGAAATTATCAAACTTCTCTCATGGTTTACACATATATTAGTACAATTGAGATGCATGTCATGGTAAACCAGAAGTTTACGAATCAATATGAATGTCTTGTTTGGCATGATCAGTTTGATGGTTTGTACTACACATATATCAATACAATTAAAATGCATCTCATAGTAAACTAGAAGTTTACAAGTCAGACTGAATTCCTTAGTTGGCATGATCAGTTATTATGATGCGAAAAAAAAGGGTTGAAAAACTCATGTGGATGCATATTTAAGAGTCAAAAGACTTCTTTAGACCAATGAGTTCTCATGTACTATATGTTCACAAAGGAAAGTTGATAATAAGACCATCACAAGAAAAATTAGAAATGAGTCAATCTCATTTTCAAAACGAATGTAGGGTGATATTTGTGGTCCAATACACCCACCATGTGGATCATTTCATGGTTTTGATTGACTCATCAACTAAATGGTCACATATTTGTTTATTATTAGCTCGCAATCAAGTATTTGCAAAGTTATTAGTACAATTAAGAGCTCACTTCCCAAATTATCCAATTAATTTTTTTTATAATACTGGTGAAATTACATCTCATGCTTTTCATGAGTATTGTATATCAATTGGAATTGAAGTTGAGCATCCAGTAGCACATGTTCATACTCAAAATAGACTTGCGAAATCATTACTAGAACGTCTAAAATTTGTTGCAAGACCATTACCTATGATAGCTAATCTTTTGATGGCTACTTGGAGATATGCAATTTTGCATGTTGCATTATTGATTCGCATCAAGCCAACGAGTTATCATAAATACTTTATTATGTAGTTGGTTTTTGTTGGTGACCTAATATTCTCATGTAAGAATTTTGTAAGTGTGGTGTATATGTTTCAATTTGCCCACCAAAAGGGACTATGATGGGTCCTCAAAGACGATTGAGAATATATGTTGGATATGATTCTCCCTCAATAATAAAATATCTTGAACTACCAATAGTTTGACTTATTTCAGTTCGATTGTCACTTTGATGAATAAGTTTTTCCAACATTAGGGGGAGAAAGAAAATAATTGGAAAAGAATATTGGTTGGAATGAATTATCATTATCTTATCTTGATCCTCGTACAAAAGAATATGAACTAGAAGTTCAAAGGATAATTCATTTACAAAATTAGTCAATCAATTACCAAATGTTCTTACTGATAGAAAGGGTAATCAAATCATATATACCAGTTGCTAATACTTCGAGTATATTTGATATTAATTAATAACACGCTTGAAGCGTGGTAGGCTTGTTAGTTCCAAAGACACGTTTGAAGCGTGGTAGGCCTATTGGTTCCAAAGATAAAAATTCTTGAATGAGAAAGGGATCTAAAATGCAAGATGACCTAATCGAAAAGGTTGAAATCCCAAAAGATTCATTTGACATAATTAATGACTTTATTCCAGAAGAACCTCAAGTACCTGAAATTGTTGAAAATAATGAGATCTTAATAAATTATATCATGAATCATATAATATGGAACCAAAATGAAGTCAACATTGACGAAACTTTTACATATAATATAGCGATGAATGACAGTGAAGATCAATAATCAATGATCATTGAAGATTGTCGATAAAGAAATGATCGGCCAAAATGAAAATATGCAAAGAAGCATAACTAGATTTGCTTGCTAAACGAAAGGTTTTTGGACTTATAGTTCGCACACCTTAAGGTGTCAAACCCGTTGGGTACGTATGGGTTTTTGCGCAAAAAAAATCAAATTAAGAATGATGAAATTATTAGATACAAAGCACAATTGGTTGCTCAAGGTTTTTCACAAAACCCGATATTGATTTGTGAAAAGACATATTCACTAGTATTGGATGCAACTGTTAGGAACAAGGCAATAAAGGAAAGAATAAAGAAGAGAAAAATAGACACAGAGAATTTAACGTGGTTTGGCGTACAATGTGTATGCCTATGTCCACGACTACACTAGGAAGTATTTTTATTTCTAGTGTATCTCAAAGCTTTACATAGGGTCTCTTATATAGTAAAATAGAGAACCACATCTCACAATTCTAAGCGATATGGGACTAAATCAAGCACCATAATACTAACAACAACAACATTGCAATATTTGGTTATCCTAGTTGCACAACAAGGTTTGCATTTACATCTAATGGATGATGTTACAACCTATATGAATGGTTCTTTTGTGAATCATATTTATATAAAAAATCCCTGAAGGATTTTATTTGCCCAACAAGATAAATTCTAAAGATGGTTTTTCAATAAAATTGAATAAGCTCTTTTATTGATTAAAGCAATCGGGACGTGTTTGGTATAATTGTCTTATTGAGTAATTATTAAAAGAAGGATATAGAAATGATCATATTTGTTCTTGTATTTATATGAAAAGATCCGAGAATGAATTTTCCATAATTATTCATAAACATCGTTGGAACTCTTAATGAGCTAACAAAGGCAATTGATTACTCAAAGAAAGAATTTGAGATGAAGGATCTTTGGAGGGCATAGTCTTGTTTGAAATTAGAAATTGAGTATTTAAATAAAGGTTTTTGTATACATCAAGAGGCTTATATAATTAAGGTCTGTAAAAATGTTCTAAATGGACAAGTCACATCTATTATGCACTCTAATAGTTGTGAGGTCGTTAAATGCTCTTCTTAGACCTCAAGAAAATGATAGGATCTTATTGATCTAGAAGCACCATATCTTCGTTAGAGATGACAAAAATACCCGCGCCCAAAGATATCCGCGGATAAAATCCGCGATGGATAGTTACTACCTGCGGGTATTTATTACCCGCGGGTAGCGAGTATTTTAATACCCGCTTATAAACGGGTCGGGTACGGGTATCATACTATCCGTACCCGTAGGTACCCGTTACGCACAAAAAATTAAAATTAAAATTTAATTTATATTTTATTAAGTTAAATTTAATTTAAATTAAAATTAACAATATATTTTATTATGTCAAATTTAATTATAATTATAATTTAATTTAATATATATTTTATTTTTATAATTTTTATATTAAAAGATTTATAAAATATATTTTTTAAAAATATTTGCGTGTATCGGGTATCCACGGGTACCCGCGGGAATTAAAAATATCCGCGGATATTTTTTAAACGGATACTCGACAGGTAAACGGACAGGTAATAGGCAGATTTTTTTTTTGTAGGTCGGGTTGCGGGTAGGCACTATCCGTGCCCGACCCGTTGCCATCCTTAATCTTAGTGTTATAGAAACACTAATGTATCTTGCTAATTATACTCGACCTGATACTGCATTTGTTGTAAATTTGTTAAGCAATATATAGTTCTTCAACTACAAGAAGAAAATAGTTGGAGTAAAATATATACTTTGTTACCTTAAGGGTACTATGAATATGAGATTATTTCATCCAAATGATTCAGAATTAGACCTAATGGGTTATGTATATGCATGTTATTTTACATATTCTCACAATGTCACAATGGTTGATAAAAATAAGATGTTTGTTCACATGTGGTAGCATAATGGTTTCATGATGGTATATGAAACAAACCATAGTAGCAACATCGTCTAATCATACAAAATTATGAGAAAAGTTGTGAATATGTTTGGTCAAGGTTTATAATTCAACATGAGCATGAAACTTGTGGCTATCCTCGAAAAAGAGGGAATCAACAACCATACATAAAGACAATAGTGTATTGTTCAATTGAAAGAATGATATAGATATCCAAAAATTCATTCATGTGAAAATCTGACAAGTCTATTTATAAAGTCTTTGTCAAAAAGAACTTTTGAGCAAATGATTCACAAGTTCGGACTCCGTCACCTTAATGATGTAAGTTTACATGAGGGGATGAAATAGAATACGCGGTGAACAATATTGTATTAAAGAATACAAAATGTTGTACTCTTTTTTCTTTAATAATTTTTTTATTCCAAAGGGTTTTTCCTAGTAAGGTTTTAACGAGGCACATTCTCTTATCAATGGACACTCAAGGGGGAGTGTTATGAATTAATGATTGTCCATTGATTTGATACATTTACTCATATGATTCATTACTCTTTATGTAAATATTTGTATTAACCAATTGATTTGTTTCCTTTATGGATTACATGTTATATCTATAAATAGTACTTTTCCTATCAGTAATGAAATACTCACACAAGTTGCTCCCTATTCTCTCATTGTTTATTCTTTCTTCTATTTTTTTCTTTTTTCTTCTCTTTTATTATTAGCTTTATTTTATAATACAAACGAGTATTTAAACCTAATTTTTATATGAATTTAGTTTTAAAAATTTAAAAAGATATTATACATTTAATATTTTTCTTTAATTTTGTAACGTCCCATTTAATTGTTAAACGAAATAAAAGGAAACGTCACGCGATAAAAGTATAGCAACGTAGTCTTGGGGTCCTTAACACAACCCCTACAACCTGGGCACACCACGGTGCCAGCATAAACCAGATACAATTCTAACAAAGAGTGTAGAGTAGGAAAGCATAAAACGATACAGAGGTCGTAGCCCTAATGAAATTGTGAATAAAATAACTCCAGCCCAGATGGCTAAGCAGCGGTTACGATGGATCAATTTTCCCTCACCACAAGGTTAGCCCTTAATGAATTTCAGGCCTCCTGCTACTCTCACCACAGGAGTCAGTCTGCTCTAAGTGAGACTAACTGGCTCCTTAGAGTGTCAGGATGCAACCTTAACTTGAATCCTTACTTAGTTATACAGATGAGGCACCACCATGAACACCCACTAACAGGGGCCATGGAATTGCGTCCCGACCACTGAAGCGCGGCCCTGAATGCCTCACTTAGAGACCCCCAAGGAGTTATTCACTGACACATACAAAACATGATCACGCAGCCAAAACAATACTCACCATGCACGTATATGTTAGTTGTGCCAACCTTTAAAGTCAACGCCTTTCATGTTCCAGGCCCAACCCATTTCAACTCGTCATACCATTCATGCTCATAGGATCTCAACCCATCTCATTTTCATGCCACTTTAACAATAACCAACTCACTTAGTTCACATGCCAACTTTCATACCAGACCCATCATCCACAATTCATGATTCAAGCCAAGCATGCATAATACTACATTATATACATATTTCTCATCACACAATTCACCCCCAAACCAATATCATTCATCCAAGAATAGACAGACACCCAAACAGCGGACTGCCTTGCCCAACCCCTCGCTCAGGCTGAAAGGTCTCGCTCAGGCGAGACGTGCTCGCTCAAGCGAACCTCCTTCGCCTAGGCGAGGGCTCGAAAAGGGAGGCAGGAGCACATGCGGGATCTCGCTTAGGCGAGAACCCTCTCGCTTGGGCGAGATGCTCGCTCGCTCAAAAAGCCGAGCTGGTCGCCTGGGCGACCTTTCGCACAAAAGTCCTAGGCGAGCTCCCTGTTCATCTCGCTTAGGCGAGACTGGCTCGCTTGGGCGAGATTAACAAGTCTCGCCACTGGTCTTCACTGTCCTCAACACAGTTCATGTCCAAACAACACCCAAATCATGCCATACACTCACAGTCACATATACACTCGAAAATTACAGAACACCATACAAAACTAACGACATTGCATCAGACAGTAGGGTTCTAGCTTCCCTTACCTGAAAATAGCTAGCAAAACGACCCGACGCGCCCTTTATACCGAACACACGAGCACAGCAACTCAAGGAGCGAATGGAAGAGCTGAAAAGATGGCGGGACAGAAGCACGATATAGTCACTAGGAACCCTAGCTGGGAAAAGAACGAAATGAACAATAGAGGCGAGTATGGGCTAGCCACAACACTTACATGGAGTAGGAAAACAACTTCGAACTAGCTCGAAGACGGCAGAACCCTAACCCTAGCAGAGCGTCCTGTGAGAGCAAGGGGTGACGGCTGGTTTTCTGAAAGTGAATGAAAATGTGGAATTAGGACAACACGAAGGGTTCTTATATCATGGGCCAGCCTTTAGGCCCACTGCTGCAGGGCATCCCTAAAGATTAAGGGCGCCTTCTCCCTGCACCTCCAAGAAATCTCCTGTACCCCCAAAATTGACGCTTATGCCCTTATTTAATATTATGTGAGAATGGGTGAAAGTGGGTAACGACGCAGTAAATTTCATTTACTGCGTCAACGCCCCTGCACCCCCAAACGTTACTATACTCTTGTACTCCGTTTCTTCTCCCATCATCCAGTTTCATTAAAAATTTTTGCCCAATTTCATCGTGGTCCTGAGAGCTGTGCTTCTTCAATCGTTCATTCTCTCTGTAGTGGTCCCTCTTGTCTTCATTCGTTCATTCTGTGTGTGGTGTGGTGGTCCCTGGTTTGTATGACTTTCATTTTTTTTTAAGGAATCCTGCTTTGTTTATTGTGTCACTCAGTATGCATTGTTGTATTATTGTGATTGAAGGTTAATTCTTTGAAGGAAGGTCTTGTGAGTAAGTGCCTTATCTCCTCTCCAAGTGGTACTTCCGTCAATCCAGGTTAGCCTTCATACCATTTAAGTTCTTTGTAAACAGAATTTGTTTGAAGGGATTGTCTGGGTTTCAAAACGCAATATTCAAAATGTATGGGAAACGGAATACAAAATCCGTTTCAAAATATTATGAAGCAGTTTCTGTAATCCGTTTCTAAAAAAATTTGCAAATTTTTTTATGAAATGGAATACAGAATCCGTTTCATAATATTTTGAAACGGATTCTGTATTCCGTTTCATAAAAAAATTTGCAATTTTTTTTGAAACGGAATACAGAAACCGTTTCAAAACGTTATGAAACGGATTCTGTATTCCGTTTCATAAAAAAATTTGCAAATATTTGTTGCATACCAATAAACAATTATTGATGCTGATGAAGGCAATTTCCTGTACTGGTTTGTAAATTTTACATGCTAGACTTGGAAGAAATATTTGTTGAATTTAATGCTTAAATTGGTGACGGACCAACCATGAATCACCTCATTTTAATGCGAGCTACCTGTGTTCTCTCTTCTTTATACCCCTCTAACCATTCTTTCTTTTTCCATTTCACACACACACATAATGCTCCAAAGACTCAGCCCTTAATTACATTGAACAAGTAACTGCTAAAACGGATTTCACGAAAAAAACACCAAAAAAAACCCAAAACGGATACTAAAATCCGTTTCACCAAAATTCAAAAAAAAAAACAAGAAATGGAATGTGTATTCCGTTTCATACACCTCTGACACGAAATCCACAATCCGTTTCAGCAATATTAAAAAAAAAAACAAAAAACGGAATGTGTATTCCGTTTCATACGCATCCGACATGGCATTCAAAAGCCGTTTCAATAAAATTGAAAAAAAAATTAAGAAACGGAATGTGTATTCCGTTTCATACACAAAATTATTTTCAATGGAAAGCGAGAACCTAACTTATCTGACTTAATAAAATTTCACTCGCACTAGTTTTAGTATTTAGCTTTGTAAATAATTAAAATTTATAGGTAAAATACTAAGTTACTTTTTTTTTTCAAAAGATATATAATATTTATGATTAACCAAACAAATTTTAATAATTTCTGGAGATTATGATTTATAATATAAAAAAAATCACACATAAAATGTCTTATAAACATAACATAATAAGTTTAATGTTCTAATTTTTATTCATTAGTAGAAATACTATATGATTATTATCTAAGTTTAAAAATTTACTTTATGTATTTCTCTCTTTCGCCCCAAACCTCAAGCAGTTATTATCCCCATCACATGAATTGGTGCAGTTCAATTAATACAGTAACTGAAATATAGGAGACAAGACATGTAGAAAGTGAAAGAAAAGGAAGAAAGTGGAGAGTGCATATACCATAAGAATTTTTCGATACTCAGAGATTAGGTATCTTCCGACACGGCTTACAAAAGCCGTTTCAGTTTGAAAAAAAAAATTCCAAACGGAATGTGTATTCCGTTTCTCACAGTTCACACGGCTTACAAAAGTCGTTTCAGTAACAATTGAAAAAAAAAGAACAAAATAGATGAACAAGATATGGGATAGTGAGAGATATAGAAGATGAGATGTGGGCATTTAGTGGTGTGAAAGAAAGCATAAATGCAGGAAAAGTAGGAAAAACAAAAGGAGGGTTTGCAGGGTTTGATGGCAGCTTAAGTTGCGGCATGGTGGGTGAAACTAATAATATCTTTCAACGTTTAGGGCTGCGTATATTAATTGGTGAGTTCTACTTTGGTGGCTGATTCATGCAGTGGCGGCTGCAACATGTGTGTGAAAAGTAAGTCTGAAGTATAAAGTATAAAAAACTTTGCAAATTTTTTTACGAAACGGATTACAGAATCCGTTTCATACACTGTGAAACGGATTCTGTAATCTGTTTCGTAAAAAAATTTGCAAATTTTTTTATGAAACGGATTACAGAATCCGTTTCACAAATTTTTTTTTTCAGAAACGGAATTTGTAATCCGTTTCAGAAAAGTTTAAAACGGATTCCAAAATCCGTTTCTTAAATTTTTAAGTTTTTTTATTAAACGGATTTCAAGATCCGTTTCCTACAGATGCATGACGCCCATGAAGTGGCAGACATGAACCACATTCACGATCTGCCTCATCACTGTCGCCGCCTCACGCTCTGAGTAGTTTCCTTTGGCAATGATGCGGTCGAAGAGTTCGCCTCCGCTGCAGAGCTCCATGACTAGGTGCACGTGGTTTCTGTCCTGTAAGGCCCTCTGAACTCCACGATGTTGGGTTGCCGCGACAGATGCTGCAGGATCATAACCTCTCTTCTCACGTCCTCAATCTCCTGCGCACTCACCAGCTTCGTCTTCGCAATGGACTTGCATGCGTACTCTCTCTGCGTCATCTTCTCCACGCACAGATAAGTCACACCCCATTGTCCGCTTCCTAGCTCTTTCTTCATCTCGTACATTTGCTCTATCTTTACGTACGGTTTTCCCAGAATAGCCCCCGATTGCGGCGTGCTCCTCTTCTTCTCAACAACACCATCTGATTTCCTTTTTCCACTATCTTCTTTCGAGCTATGCTCCGGAGAGGACTCCCATGACTCCTCGATTTCAATTTGACGGGCCTTGCTTGCTGCAGCAAAACAACGCCTTGAACAATCCCAACCCCATTTTTTTTTTATTTTCTGGTATCAGACCTTCTTTTTTATCTTGATCTTTCTGGGTACGTGGTGATAGTTCTGCTTTGCTTTGCTTTTTATATCAGACCAATTAACTATTCATTTCAATGGGGTTGATTACAATTGCCAATTTTTTTGGTGCTTTACTGTGTTGAAGGGTGTGGTTACAGATGATCGTGTGTTTGCCCATATCAAAACTTTCCAAACTTATTAAGTGTCCGAAGATACGTGCCTTGTTGTATTCAACTTTATATCTTTCATCTTTTATTTAATCCAATTTATTCGTTTTCCATATTATAATAATTTGGAATATGAAATTATGATGCTTAACGCGTGGAATAATGTGTAAAAGCCATATGGGACGTTTGGACCATGCAGAAAAAGAGAAAATCCATTGACTCACCATTCTAACTCCAACCATCATCTTCATAATATTCCTGCCAACTCCATCCCATGGCAGGTTCAAAGGATGTGAAGCACACTATATGGATATGGAATTTACGGCTGCTGCTGCACGAGTAAAGCAAACAGAAGAAAGAAGAAAGAAGAGAGAATGAGCTAGGTCAAATGGTTTTAAAATATTAGGGTGCATTGCAGGAGCAGGAGCAAGAGCAAGAGAGAAGTAGTGGTTTCGAAATATTGGAGGTGCAGGAGGTGGTCTGCTGGATCAAGTATAAAAAGAGAAAATTTACCGCTTAATATTTACATTTTACTGTAAGAACAAAACTGGAATTAAAAAACGTTTTGGGGTACAGGAGAAGCTATTGGAGATGGAGGGAGAAGCCTTCAAGATTAAGATGGCAAAAATAAAAGGGGCTTACAAATTTTGTGGCTGCAGTTACCAAGTATTTAAACAAGGATTAAGTTTATTATTTTAAAATAAAAAAAATAAATCAAACTTAACTAAAATACATCATCCTTTCTAAAAGTCTTTGGACTCCTACATGAGCGGTGACATGACATGAGTGATGTGTTTGCATTGTTATCCTCATGTTTTTGGCTAAAATTAATAATATTTTCTATTTAACAAATTTATAATATATTTAAATCATTATAAATCACTTCTTATAAAAAAATCATTTATGTTTCTTTAAGTAATTTCTATCAAGCCCCGATTAATATTCATTTATCTATCTGAATACTTATATTTTAAATCTAAAGAAAACAAACACTCTGAACAATTATTTTTCTTGAATTCTCCTATCTTCTTATATTATGCACTAATTTTCATATTTATAGTGTGTTTTCTTTCTTGTCCTCTCATTAGATATCTTTATCCATGCATCATTTTCCTATTGCATGTGTCAATTTATAAATAAAAGGTTGAAGGATAATAAAGGTTAATCAATAATAAAGCAGAGCCACGTGGACCATACTTGAATCATAAGAATATTAATGAGGGTGCTTCGTAGTCCAACTCATTTCCGTACACCTTTTCGAGAATGAACATCATATTGTTTTTTTTTTTTCAAATTATAAATCTCATGCCAAATATAATATAATAAATTGTTAAAAGTTGCAAATCTTTAAATAATTTTCGTGACAGATTGTTTTTTCTTGATCAATGATGTGTTGTCGTTCTTTATTTTCAGAAATTATTTACAAAAAAAAAACCGACATGTATCCATCAATATTTATGCGGTAATAAATAAATATAATATTAAAACATTTCTCTCATCGTTGATTTCATCCGATAAGTAGTTAAGATGGAACACAAATGTAGCGTAACATTGGTTTATATAGTAGACCAAAAACAAAACAAATGAAACATTTAAATCTATTTTTGTGTCCACTTTTCAAAATATCGATTTTACCCTTTAAATATAATAATTTATTAAATTTTTAAAAATTGACCGTAATTTTTACAAACTTTTTATAAAATCAGATATTTCTACTTCTTCTCTTCTTTTTTATTTATCAATGGTTATTCTTTTATTTATTCTGATATATTTCACTTTATTTTTAATATATAATTTATATATATATATATATAAATATATATATATATATATATATATATATATATATATATATATATATATTTAAAAAATACATACACACAGACGCGATAACGCCTGTGTTACACTAGTAAAAATTAAAGTGAATACGTTTCCAAATTTGAAATTTAGAGAATTAATAAAAGTAATTATATTAAAAAGATGAATATCACTTATAAATGAAAATATGAAAAAAAAAATAGTGAAGCTAAATGGTTTATAAAAATTGTAATAATTTATTCTAGACGCAAGTAAATAAAATGCTTCCAATTATGTCTAAATGAATTTAAAGTAAATCTGGAATATGATCAGAATGAATTCTATGAGCTAATATAAATAAACAAACTTGAATAAAATAGATCATATTATATTTAGATAACAAATTAATTTTTTTAGCATCTAATCTAATAATAAGAAGTAATATTTTAATATTTATGAGTATATTTTAATTTTCTTAATATGATAATTTTTTTTAAAATTTAATAATAAGTAAAATAAAATTATAGTATGCATAAAAGTAATTATTGAAATCATGTAATTTTTTTTTCAAAATTTAATAAGTTTATTTTATTCATTTAAAATTAAAATAATTAATTTAATATAAATCTGTAATATAAATAATCCAACCAAATTAATATTAATGTACAACCTAAATTGTTCACATTCTACTAATCCATTAAATTTTTATCTCAGTGAAATTTGAAATTTGTCTCTCTTCGAAACTTTAATTTAGTCTTATAACTTTATAAATATTTGAATTTAATCATTTTAACCAAATTTTATTAAGTTTATTTGATGTTTCAAACATGTTTCAAATGTGATTCTCAACTAATATTGAAGCGGTTAAATAGTATAAACAATTCCAATGCTATCATGGAGTGAGCAATTATCAACTAATATTGAAACGGAAATGTGTTAAACAATATAAACAACTTCAATGTTATCATGGGATAAACGATACTCAACTAATATTGAAGCGGAAATGTATTAAACAATATAAACAACTCCAATGCTATCATGGGGTGAGTTTAAAACGTTAAATAAATTTAACAAAATTTGATCAAACTAAATTCACGTATTTATAAAGATATGAGATTAAAGTGGTACAAAATTTCAAAAAAAAAAACTAATTTTAACTTTCGCTCAAAACTAAGAAAAAAAAAATTTAACCTAATAAAAAAATAAAAAAATATGATATAAATTTTAAAATATTAAACTTTCAATTAAACCGATGATTCGAATCTGACCAATTCTAAAGGACTAATTCATATTAAAGTTATATAACCTTTGTTTTTACTCAAAAGATATATTGCTAACTGGACCCCAATTTGTGTTTTTGTTGAATTAGGAGCTTATGGAACTTTAATTACGTGGCTAGGTCTAATCTCTCAACCTATAAATTATTGATTAGACATGATGAGAAAGGTTTCTCTTCTCAAGGCACTCTAATTACAACTTTTGACTTGTTTGATAGTGGAATCAGAGGGACCAAAAGAATCTTCAAACTTTCCATCCTAATCAACCATCGAAACTTGTTCATAACCCCAACTTCAAGTTAACAATGAAAACAATGTAACAAGATTCATGTTTTCCTCAATAATCTCACACCAAAACAGATCACCATCCACTAATTCAAACAATCTTGTCAATTAATTGTAAAATAGATTTAAATATTACTTTTATAATTTTATCTTACGTGTTAATATATTGTACAGACATTGTTTCATAAAGATCTGAACCTAATCATCAACTTCCTAATGTATTGAATAAGTTATACATTTAGACTAATCACTTTCCTTGGATACGTAAGAATTATAATTAATATAATACTATAAATTAATCTAAGAATATTAATGTTTAATTATTTTTAATTTTGGTTTTAAAATCATATTTAAGAAATTTATAAGATTTTGATTATTTTATGTTTAAGATTAATATATATATATATATATATATATATATATATATATATATATATATGATAGATTATTTAAATTTTTCCGTTTTATTTTTTTATGACTATTTATAACCATAAAACAATATTCGTATAATCTTTTAATTATTTAAATTTTAAATATGTAAATGAAATTGATCATAGAAGAGTTTTTAATAGAGTTACAACGTCAATTTAGTACAAAATTATCAGAATTTTTAACTACATAAAATCAATTACATTTTATGAAATTAAAATATCAATATTTAGAACCATAAAGGAACTATATTTTAATTAATGAATGAAGAATTACGGGATGAATATATTTCACGGAGACACCAAAAATACTGTAATACTTCGAATTTAAGGTACTCATCCTTTTGGCTTTATGTTATCGTCTTCGTAGCATCATGTAGGGATATCTACTTTAAAATTAAGAAAACAAACTACTAGGGATGTTATCTTAATACCCCTATCTGATGCGCTGACACGTGTCCAATTAAATGGCTTTTTCGTCAATTTGGTTCCTTTTATGAATGGTTTGAGCAGCTGAAGACGGAATTCCAAATTTGTCCCTGTTTTCTGGTCCGTAGTTTAATTGGGTTAGGTTATTTCGTAATTTTGCATAGTTTTAAATGCATCTGAGACTGATTTGACGAGCTTTCATTTCCAGTGCAGGCCTTCTACTTGGTTTGAATGCGGAAGCTTGCTGTGGAAGGAAGTTTCACAGATAAATGTGGAGGAAGTTGTGTATTTATATTGTGTTTGTTGTTTTCCATTTCTTTCTTCGTTTACTGTCTTTGCCTTACTCCAGGTATTTCTGTATTTTTTCTGTGTTGCAGTGTTTATGTTCATCATGGAATATTGCTTGGACAGAAGTTTTCGTGATAAATATGAAGATGCTTTGTTTTTTCTCTGTATTTCTGTTTATTTTGGTTTGTTTAATGTTTATGGGTAATGATAGAATGTGTTCTGTTCAACTTTACGTGATAAATATCGAAGAAGTTTTTTGTGTT
>Ga0214542_1004730_pt1 | contig 26687 bp, 20 predicted proteins | sample CNSS1metaG_FD_160096 | JGI IMG/M metagenome (GOLD analysis project Ga0214542, IMG submission 160096) | Root nodule microbial communities from cowpea collected in UCLA plant growth center, Los Angeles, California, USA - CNSS1 | ecosystem: Host-associated > Plants > Roots > Nodule | place: USA...
TATTTTCTCTTTCTTTCTCTCTCTCTCTCTCCTTCTCTTTCTCTCTCCTTTCTTTCTCTCTCTCTTTTCTTCCTCTCGTAACTTCTTCTCTCATTTCATATCCATATATGTATATATATATATATAAGTCATAATCATTGTTACTTCCATTAATGAAGAAACAATGTTTAACTCTTTAACTTATTTTCTTTTTTTTTCTATTTTTTTTCTTCTTATCTTCTTATCTATTTAGAAGATTTCTCATTTTTTTTCTTTTAATACACACATATTTAATAATATTTTAATTAATATATTTTTACCTATTATTTTTTAATATATATATATATACATATTTTATTAGTTTTGCATTCTTCTTATTGTTATTTTCAATAAGTAAAAGCTACATCATGATAAAATACGAAACATTAGTAAAAACAAACGATTTTCTAACTGTTTTATTTAAAATAAATAATACAGTTTATTAAAAGTAGGGATGTTACAATAAGTTTGAGTTTGTTAGAGATTATTTAAATCTTTCAATTGCCCTTAGAAAAGGAATTAGAGACATTTGAAAAATTATCTCCTACACATAAAACCTTTCTCACAAGTCTGAACACTACAACTATACATTCTTCTTTATCTAATACTTTAATTAACAAAAAAATGGAACAAGTTATGGAACCATTGAGAAGTACATGGTTAGGCTTGGAAAGTGGGTTTATATAGTGAAATACAAGGCGAATGGAACCATTGAGAAGTACAATGTTAGGCTTGTGACAAAAGGATTTAGTTAAACATTTGGAGTGGATATTACATGTAATATTCTGGCTGAATATTAGTAATTTAAATAAATAAAGATAGAAAATTAATAATTAATCAACATTTAATAAACCTTTTTTCCCAAAATTCGGGAAAATTTAAAGCTTTACTTCTAGATTTTAAATCCAAAACCAAAATCTAGTTAAAATATTATAAGTTCAAATCTCATAATCATACTAAAATCAAAACTAAAAGAAAATATAAGTCTTTAATCAATTCCCCACTAGTCCTCTCTCTAACGCTAATCATCCACATCCTCACTTGCAACACCATATGCTCCCGTGTAACAAGTTACACGATCATTGTCAAACACAAACAAATAGTGTGAGCTAAAATTAATAGAAAGAATAAATAATACAATGAAACTTAAATCCTGATTATTAACTTTAAACCAATGACCCCATTGAGAACTCCAATCCTTATACACAAGTAATCTCAACTACCATTGTGCACATCCTGACTCTACACCCTTTGATGATATCCTTAAGATGACTCTTGATGCCACAAGTACCAACTCGTGGTTCCACCATCTACTAGTCACCACCTATATATCACACGCAAGAATTATCCAGTTACGAACTACAATCCATAACACCAAGTGGAGCTCCCCAATACGAACCTCAATCCGTATTCATCACAAGACTACCAGCCTCACCGACTCCGCCCGTGAAGAGCAATCAAGTGAACCATCTGTACTAGCTACTATTAGCACGTTCACACCGAAATTCCAATACCATTAAGCTCCAAGCTAAAATGGCCACATGTTTAACTTCCCATTACAAGCTACCACTCATAAATGGGCCCCCAACAAGTCATCTCCTCAAGACCTTCTTCCAAAGTAGTGTAAAAATCGGCCAACTCAACTCGTCACTGCACGCGGTATCGTCTGGCACCACGCCAATGTTACTAGGCGAAATATCGCCCTAAACCGCTTGGTGGGCACCACACGTCGCCAGGCGCCACGCATTCTAGAAGTCCCTGTTTGGCAGTTATCACCTGGCGGGACCATCCTCACCGCCAGACACCACGTGTAAGGATGGCAACGGGGCGGGGCGGGGACCGATTTCGCTATCCCATACCCATCCCCGTAAAAAAAATTTATCCCCATCCCTATACCCCAACCCAACGGGTATCAAACTTTTGTCCCATGCCCATCCCTACCGGGTAATGGGTATAATCTCGTACCCATACCCGTACCCGTTTCTTACTACTTCAAACTTTAAAATATTTTAATTAATTTTTATAAAATAATAAAAAATTATGGTAAAGGAAACATAATATTATCAAATATTCAATACTAGGAGATGGTTGTTTCTTCGATATCAAATACTTTAAAATAAATTATAATAGTTTACATTTTAGAGTAGAATACCAAATAAAATTTCATGAAAACCAAAACAATTATTAAATTTGCAAACATTAATGAAACCTAGTTGATAAAATTTAAAAATATTTTTAAAGAAATATAAAAGGAAAACAAATATTCAAATTAAAATATATTTTAAATGTTTGTTTACTTCAATTTTTTAAATTATAATGAATCTCTTTTTTATACACTAATAAAATTTATAATACATCACTTGATCAAAATGACGCAAAGAACAAATAATAAACATAATAATAAAATTTTATAGATCTTGTATCTTTTGAACTCCAATATATGTTGGATGGTGATAAAAAAATATTCATGGCAATTACATTAAATTTTTATATTGTAGTAAATAAAAATTATTTATGCAATTATAGTGAAAAAATTAAAGTATGATTGTAAGGAGTTGGAAAATAAAAAATAATTAGATAAAATTTATCGAAATAGTATTATACATGATGAAAATAAACAAAAAATAAAATTATTAAAAAAGTAACAAAGGTGTGTCTTATAAACAATTTGGAGACTATTGAAAGGAATCACACAAAGGAAAACAAATGTATAATTAAGGGTATGATAAGATGAAAAATATCTTAGAGATCTAAGAAAACTTTTCAAATATCAACATATATACTCAATGGTTGAGAAATAACAAAAATTGTTTTAGTGAAACAAAAAATTTCTTCAAACAAAAATTAATAATAATAATAATAAGAAGAAGAAGAAGTAAAGAAATTTTGTTTTATTACCTAGTAAATGAAAGGTTTATGCTATTAAACACTTAAATTGAGAGTATTAAACATTCTCATGTGAAAGTAAAATATACAATAAATAAATATATTAAAATATGATAGAAATATTCAAATGTTAGACATAATTTTTTTTTTAATTGACATACATCATTTTAACATAATTACATAAAGGTTATGATAAGATAAAAAATATATTGGAGATGCGAATGCGTTTCATGACAAACGAAATAATTAGAAGAAATAAAAAATAGAAAGTATATATATATATGTATATATATATATATAGGTTTACTTAATTAATTGTGAATATTTTAATAATTTAAACGAGGATAGAGATATGGCGGGAACGGGTATTATAACGAGGATATGTACATCCCCATCCCAATTCCCATACCCAATTGAAAAGATTGGGGATTTCCCATACCCATACCCATACCCATACCCATACCCAATCAATGCGGGGATTCTCTGTCAAAACGGGGACGGGTTCGAGCAATACCCATGGGGACGGGTTTATTTGCCTTCTCTAGCCACGTGTTCTAGGACCACTATTTTGGCCGCTATCACCTAGCGGAATCCTCCTCACTACCAGGCGCCAAGCGTTCTAGTGCCCATGATTTGAAGCTCTCACTTGGTGGTTCCAACCTCGTCGCCAGGAGCTACACCAGTAACTCACACTATACTAGTTTTAGGCACTCCATCAATTTTTTGGCACATCAAACAAGAAATTCCACACATCCACAACACCCATTCTCTTAGGTATGACCCACTACAACTCAATACCCTTCACAATAAATATAATCAAAATCACTTTGTATCATGCTAACTACACCTTAGCATACCCACATATTCATATCCTTATTCATAAAATTTCAATAATTACAAGTTTGAACTACGAATTAAAGCACCATTCTTACAACTACAACATAACTAACCATTGCAACGTTATATACCTCAAACCACACCACACACTGTAACAACTCCCCTTGCACTCATTCTTTCAATTCTTACCATTCCACCCTAGTTGATCTGAATACCTCCACCATATTTACTACATAATATTCCCAAGGTACCCACAATCCAATCTTCTCCTATAATCACCTAATTAATTCCATTTGAATCCCCTAACATTTTTCCCAGTGCATGGACCACACAGCCAGCAAAAAACTTGCTGGTTCTTGGGTGTCGCCTAGTGGCAAGAACATGTCGCCAGTCGATGCATCAAATTTTGGCATTTTCCATAATTTCCTACACTTGCGAGCAAACCCTAAACCCCCAAAATTGTTGACCCATTCGTCCAATTAGCGCCAGAATTCATCCAATCCTATTGTACCCCAGGCGTACACAACCCATAATAGTCTCTAATCACAAAATTACTACCATTACAAAACCATATGCATCATTCATTCCCCACCTTTGCTGAAAATCCACCAACCAATATGAGCATTCAATAATCAACTACCCTCCACAGTAGCAAGTTTCAATAATTTACATTGACAATCATTCATATACAAGCATATACATTTCCGGTGCATTCAAAAACATCACAAAACTCCAAAAACTACAGAACCCAAACCATTCGTGTTTGTCATCGGGTAGTTCTGCACAAAACCCACAAATTTGGGTTGAATCACATAAGTCGCCTGACAAGCCTTCATTGCCGTAAAGGTACAAAGTGAAAACCCTTATTAAACCCTAACCTGGAATCCTTGCTCAAAGTGAAAACCCTTCCAATTTATGTTTCGTGATAAATCATACTCAACTATAATTATATTATTAGGCTCCATGGTCAAGCATCCATGCAAAATAATAAAACAATTAAATAAACACACTAATGGCATACATGCAAGGGCCACTTATATTCTATACCATAATGTTTAAGGGTTGCCCAATCTAATGGGCCTAAGGACTGGCCCATGGGGTGTCCAAAGGCCCTAAGTCAGCCAAACCCTCACAATCTATCTTCATTTTGCAAAGAACAACACTCACTCCCCTCCCTTTTCCTAAAACAGAACCTCTGCTAGGGTTTGTCCCTCCGTCCCATTCAAGCTAGATCGACTTCGTTCTCTCTTCATGTAAGTTAGTTCTTGAACCATAACCCCCTTTTCTAAGTTGTTTTCGTGGTATATGTTGGGGCTCACTATAGTAAATCCAATCTTCTTTCTATGCCACTGTTTCCAGTTCTTCAATTTGATCTTGGAGCTGTTGTGGTTGTGGGCTTAGGTGTCGAAGTAGTTTGCTAGCTCTTTCCAAGTAAGGGAAGCTAGGGACTTCTTGTTTAAATTTGATTCTTGCTTATTTGCCATTGTTTTCATGATTGTATGGTTGTTGTGCTACTGTAAATGTTGAATGGATGTGTATTGCTGTTTGGGTATGAGTGTATGGCTGTTGTAGGAAGAATAGTGGCGAGACCTGACGTTCTCGCCTGACGTTCTCGCCCAAGCGACCCAGTCTTGCCTAGGCGAGACTTGTAGAAACAGGTCCAAACTCGCGCTCGAGCTCTTGCTCAGGCGGAGAGCTCTCATTTTGAGCGAGGTATCATCTCACTCAGGCGAGAGAGGCTCGCCTAAGCGAGGATGCGTGGGAGCTTGAGGCACGTTGCTACAGTTGTAGCCCAGGTGAGGAACCTCACCTTTGGGCGAGGGGTGGCTTCGCTCAGGTAAGGAGTGGCTCGCCTAAGCGAGAACTCGTGAGTCTCACAGGGTTCTCTGTTGGCAGTCTCGCCTAAGCGAGAACCTATAGCTTGAGCGAAAGATCCTGAGTGAGGGTCCTCAGCTTGAGCGAGACTGGTACAGGATTTTACTCTATGACTGTTCCTTCCATGCTTTTGGGTTGTTAATTGTATGCTTGGCTTGGAATACCCTATCTTAAGTATGAAATATATGAATATGCATATGAGATCTGATTGTATGGGCTGAAATGTTGAGTTAACATGAGTTTGGCATGAACTGAGTATGGAATGGTTGGTGATAAAAGTGACATGGGATTGGTATGAGAATGAAATGTTATTGTGGATAAATGGAATATGATGTTGATATGGTTAGGGCGTAATCCCACGATAGTTTCGTGGTGGTGCCTCATTCCTCTAGGTGAGACTTCATGGTGGTACCTCAATTGGTCGGGACGTAATTCCATGACCCCTGTTAGTGGGAGTTCATGGTGGTGCCCCATCTATATAATTTAGTAAGGATTCAAGGTAACTGACTATAGTGGTGAGAGTAGTAGGAGGCTTGAAACTCATTAAGGACTAACCTTGTGTGGGAGATGAAACATTGTAACACTTTCTCATAGGGCTTAGGCCCATGTACTGTTTTGTCCTTTAGTACTATGTTGACTTCTGTATATGAATTTAATCATTTTAATCAAATTTTGTTAGATTTATTTGATATTTGGTACGCATTTCAGGATTGTATTTGAGTTGTTTATACTATTTGACACATCTTTACTTGAATGTTAAGCAAAAAATTATTATGAAACGCGCTTGAGATATAAAATAAACTTAAAAAAATTTGATTAAAATGACTAAATTCATGTATTTTGAGAAATAAAAAACTAGACTAATATAAAATTTCAAAATAGATTAATTTCAAACTTTACTTAAAATTAATAAACAAAAAACATATTTAACCTTTAGCATAAACTTTTTGAGTAAAAATAAATGAGACATTTTCAAATTAATAGGGTAAATTGTTTCAGAAGAATAAAATTGAAGGACCAAATATTCTTGACCTAAAATTAATTAATTCGTCGTATTATAAATATAGAAAACTAATGTAATTTCTAATTTTGAGAAATTTCAAATCATGAATAAAACGATTTATTGCTTCTTTGCAAAAGCGGGTGTGAAATCTGTAGAGTATTCCTGAAGCGGTGCCTCGCTTGTACGACGCCACATTCCCATTCCGGTTCCACCTTTTTGCGTTGAGAGCCTCTCTTTGTTTTCTTTTTCTCTTTGTTCTATCAAATTCGTGATTCCTGTTCCAAATGAATACCCAATACGTGACGCAATTGCTCCGTAATATCTGTAAGTTCAATTTCTTTCGTTCTCCTTTTTAATTCTCATTGATTCAATCTAATGCTGCATTTGGTACACTGGAACCTCGGTAACAACGTTTTTAGTCTGCCACAATATATGGAAATTAAAATAATCAATCGTCATTTGGTAGAAGAGAAGCCTCTTATATGGAGCGACATTGGTTTTAGATTGTGGATAAGAAATTGGGAGGGAAATAGTTTTACGGGATTGAGAACATCTTTTATTATTTTTGCCTGTCCACATTTCCTAAGTTCTATCTTGTTGTATGATAGAATAAATTACAGTGTCTCTTGTTTTTTTTTATTTTTTTATTTTCAAATCGATTGCTCAATAATCCCTTGATTTTTAATGTTACGACGATTAAGTTTCATTATTTTTTGTTAATACAATTTTCATGCTAGAAAATTGTATCCAATATCTTATAGCCATATATCTATGACTTGCAATTAAATGTGCAGATTCTAGAAAAAATTTTCTCAACCGTGAAAAACCACATTGGAACAATATGCACAGTGCTTTTATTCGGCTTCAATTGCAAAGGTCCAGAGCAGACAAGGTAGAAGGTAAGCTAAAAGAAGAGCAAGAAAAGCAACAGATTTCTTCCAAATCTACAGTTACGAAGGCGGATGGAAATTATGGGATTAGCAAATACAGCTCTGATGATGAAGATACCTCTGATAGTAAGTGGAAGTTAGAGTTGGCTTGGCTCTCAAAGACACTTGAACCAGCTCTGCAATTTTGTAGGTGGGCTCTGCCAACAGGTCTGTTAAGTGTTAAGTCATATTGCCATAACATTTTTCATTTGGCATATTTAGACAGTTGGTGTGACTGTAAAATGGTGAGTACCTTCCTTTAAAATAATCTGTTATAAATAAGTTGAGTCATGTATGACTCAGTTACATTATAGAAAGATGACCCGTGCATGAGTCTTGAAGGCTTCTCTTGGTGGGGTCTAGGGTGGTAGATGTACACGGCCTTACTCTTGCAAGTGGAAAGAGACTGTTTCTAAGATTTGAACTTATGACCTCCTGGTCACAAGAAAACAGCATTATCATTGTTCTAAGACTTGCTCCCATGACTCATTAACACTACATGACAAAATTTATTCATATCATTAGCATATATTTGACCTGTGTTCCATAAATACTACTTGATCATATAATTTTTCAGTTTGCTTTCCAATAAAACAAGACTGACTTAGTTTTCCATGTTATGCAGGATACGAAATTGGAAAGAAACCCCCACCAAGCCATCGGTCCCTTACAGAAATAATCGCATGCATCAAAAGGAGCAAGCTTGGAATCCAGGATTGGAGCTTGAGTGACCTTACAATTGGCTTGTATCTGATCTATCTTCGTCAAGCTTCTACTCATCCATTTGAAGATATCAAAGGCATTCAGATATTGTCAGAATCAATTGTAACTTCTGAAACTGCATTTTAGTGGTCGAAGGCATATATTATATTTATATGTTCATGTGATATTGTGATCTTTCACTATTAATGTTAGCATATCATTACAAGTTTTTATCTTCTAGTCTTATCAATATATCTTACTGGATTTCAGGTTCAAGATCTCATATATCATATTGAGTTGGCTAAAGGTGCTTATAAGGATAGCCCTGTTGTTCTTTCAAGGAACAGCATGCTAAGAGAAAGTAATGTCAAGAAATTTGTTAAGAACTCCAGTGTAATGAGGCCTGCATATTATATTGGAATTGATACGCGTAAAAAGCTTGTAATTTTAGGCATAAGGGGAACACATACTTTTTATGACCTTATCACTGATATACTTTCTTCAAGTGATGGTGAAGTCACCTTTGAAGGCTATTCAACCCACTTTGGAATTGCTGAATCTGCACGTTGGTTTCTCCATCATGAGATTGAGATCATAAGAAAATGCTTGGAGAAACATGAGGTAGGGATGATCTTATTTCATCTATTTTGTCTTTCATTTCTTTGTTTGTGTTTTCCTAATTCATGGCATGAGATGTGATGAACTCTTTAATAGGGATTTAAGTTAAGACTCGTGGGTCATTCTCTAGGAGGGGCTATAGCTTCTTTATTGGCAATAATGATCCATAGAAAATCACCAAAGGAGCTGGGTTTTAGCCCTGACATTGTATCTGCGGTTGGCTATGGAACTTCACCATGTGTCTCCAAAGAACTTGCTGAAAACTGCTCCGGCTATGTGTCGACAGTTGTAATGCAGGTATGTGATAACACTTGTCAATGTGTGCTTAACAATATTTGATCAGGAACAAAGTAATTATATCTGTGGTTTTCCTGAGATGAGTAATATTCTTTTCCCAAGTTTTGTCTGTATTTATCTATTGTATTTTCTTATGGCATTGTTTTTGGAAATGTACAGGATGATATTATACCGAGATTGAGTATAGCTTCCCTAACAAGGTTCAGGAATGAAATTGTTCAAACGGATTGGTGAGTGGCATTTAATTTATAATCTTGAAGTAAGCAGCCCTCCCCTTCTATTGTCCATTGACAGGACATGCTGAAAGCAGCCAACTGCAGCTCTGCAATAGTTTTTCTTTTGTTGTATGTAGCATTTTTTTTATTAAAAGAGATTGGAAACTCGTTGTTTTGGAAGTTGATAATGTCAGTGAGAGTTGAGGATGAACATGCGTATATGGTGACTGATTATTCTAACCGAATTTCTGCTACACTGTAGAGCTTTAATATCTAAAATCTAGTAGGTATCAATAGCTTCCAAAGCTTAATATGTATATGGTAGTTAAAAAACAAAAGGTTTGATCAAGGATATGATTTTTTTCTTCAGGATGAGTGTAATTGAGAAAGAAGATTGGAAAGGCTTCACGGATTTGGTTACAAATGCAAAGCAGGTTGTGTCTTCAGTGCAAGATGTAGCTCAAAAACTTGCTGATTATGCCAATTTTAGGACAAATAAAAGTTTAGCTGGTAAGCCTTTTTGCTTTCCTGGTTCAAATCTTAATTGTCTCTTGAAGAGTGAACCTAGATTACTCTTGTACAGTGACGCCATTTGTTCTTTCCCATGTGTTGTTGGGGAATTACTTTTCTTACACCACACCTTTTAAGCCCTGTATAGGGGCAGAATTTCATTTCAACCCCTTCCTACTGGTGAGGAGTTGGCATTCATTATGTTGAAGAGCCAATCAGACTTCTTTCTTGTGCCCAACATAAATTTATGGTGCATGCAGTATTTAAGAAGTGAAGAAATTTTTGAATGCTTACACATCCTTTTGGCTTCTTTGATCCCAAAAGAAAACATAGAACAATATATACACTAAAAATGAATTCTAGGAGAGGTGGTGGAATGGTATGTGGTGGGAAATTTCTAAGAGATTAGGCCAACTTAGAGGAGGAAGGCTAGAGGAGAATTATAGGAGAATACTCTAGCTAATGACTCTCAAAGGCAAGGCTTATGGAGTGATCTCAACATAGTAACCTTTACAAGGCATGGAGACTCTCATTTATAGCATAGAGTGAGCTCCTAAAATGGAATAACAAATGCACGACTAAATGGAATGCAAATGGAAGAAGCATAACATTCTAGCTCAAAGGTTTTTGCAAAGTTTGGCAATGCTAGAATGGTGCCTTGGTCAACCTTTCTTTTAATTCCTTAAAAGCTTTTTGTTGATTTTGCCCCCATATGAATGTAACATCTTTCTTCACTAACTCATTGAGTGGTGAAGCTAGACTAGAGAAATTAGGAACAAAACTTCTATAGAAACTTGCCAAACCATGGAAGCTTCTAATTTCTCCTACATTTTTAGGGGTAGGTCAATGGCCTTGATTTTCTCGAGATCCACATGAACCCCACTTTTATTGACCACAAAACCTAGGAAAACAACACTATCAACATAAAAAGTACAGTTATCTACATTGGCAAACAAATGATTGACCCTAAGAATGGAGAGAATTGAATTAAGATGAACTACGTGCTCATGCAAACTCTTATTATACACCAAAATGTCATCAAAGGCTAGAGGAGAATTCTAGGAGAATACTCTAGCTAATGACTCTCAAAGGCAAGGCTTATGGAGTGATCTCAACATAGTAACTTTGCATTCATACAAGAGTAACCTTTAGAAGGCATGGAGACTCTTGATTTATAGTAGAGAGTGAGCTCCTAAAATGGAATACAAATGCACGACCAAATGGAATGCAAATGGAAGAAGGCATGCGAAACACATGCATCTAGATCTAGGCATGTCAAAGTGGGCTAGGCTCGTCGGACCGGCCCGTCAGCCCGCCAAGAAAAGAATGGGCCGGGTTGGAGTTTCCAACCCGCCAACCTGTTGTGACCCGGCTTGCTTACCCCGCCTTGGCCTGACGACCTGTTTTTATTTTTATTTTTTATTTTTTGTTTAAAAATTAAAAATAATTAAAAATTAAATTTTCTATATTATATAAACAAAAATGAAAAAAAAAATAATAAATAAATAAATAAATAAGTGGTGGGCCAGCTCACCTGTCGGCCTGCATGTCAGCTCGCCCACCGCCATGCCGATTGACCTGCTTTGAGGCGGGGTGGGTTGTAGTGTCTGACCTAATTCCCAATGGTAGGCTAGCCCGACCCAACTCGTTGGTAGGCCAAGGGCGGGACGGGCCAAAATGGGTCATGCTGACCTGTTTTGCCACCCTTGCCACCCTTATCCAGATCTAGGATATGTGAAGTGTGGATCAAGTGCCATGTGGAAGCTCACGCATTCCATGCTTAAACACATGTGCTTAATGTGCAAAATGTGCTTTAGTCTAGAAGCAACTCTCGGCTAGACTTGTAATTGGGCTTGAATTGACCCAATTGCAAAGCTAGATACAAGGTGCTTAAGAATTTATTTAGAAAGTAAGACTTAAACAATTGGTCCAATTGAAATCTACTCTATTGATCTAAAATAAGCCCATCATATCTTTATGTCTTCTTTGGCCCAAGAAAATAACATTTGAAACCCATGAAGTCCATTGGGTCTTTGAAGATCCATGCCCTCTTGTATCTTTCTTAGCATGCTTCTAGTGACTAGGTCTTTGATTGGGCCTATGTTTGGGCCCAAGTCATCACATCCTTTTGGCTTCTTTGAACCAAAAGAAAACATAGAACAATATATACACAAAAAAATGAAGGAATTCTTAACTAAATGTTCGCTTGTTGATGTTTAATGCTTATTGGTGTTCTTTAAATGCATTTATTTTGTGACATGTTTATCATGAGATGTTTTGGTGTGTGTAAACAGTTGCTACAGAAACTCCTAAGCCCTCTAAAGCTGCAAAGGAGAATTTAATTGTCACGAAAGATGCGGGAACTAAACCTCCAGTAATCGAGGAGTTATTTATACCTGGGACTGTGTACTATATTAAAAGGAATTTGGGATCCAAAAAGGATGTCGGAAAGGAATTTTTTACCCTTTACAAGAGGGAACCTGGTGAGCATTTCCAGAAGATATTCTTTTCGGGAAATTTTATTACAGACCACAGATGCGATACCCATTATTATGCTTTGAGAGATGTTCTTAAAGGTCTGCCATGGTGTGGGGAGGAAGGTATATTTAAATAACAATATTTTTACTTGTTTTTATTTTAAATGATATCATCTGATTGTAATGTAACTGTACATTGTGTAAGCTAATTTTCTGTACTCAGGGTAAGCCTTAGAGTTGTGTATTCTGTGGGCAGGTGTGTTAGCAATAGCACAGTAGAAGTTAGGCAATTTACTGTAAGTTAAGTACAATAAGAATTGTGGATAGTTGATTCTATCCTCTAACATAACGCCAAATTAGCCATGTTATAAATGATATTCAATCATTGTTGTGACTGTCATGTTTTAGTTCTGGTTCTGAATTTGTACTTGTACTCGCTTATGCTTTGGATCTCGACTGGTGATTGTTGTGAATTATTATTTTGAAGAGATATCTTTTGAATTTCTTCATCCCTGTCTTGTCTAGTTTTGTGTATATGGAGTATTTCAGTTTCTTTTCATTCGCTAAATCATTTGTAATGTTAAAAATCAAGAGTCAATTTTTCAAGCTTTGCAAATAGCTCTGGGCAAATGAGAATGAAGAAAGAACTCCAGCCTAGTGCTTTGGGTGATATTTTGTTTAGGTTTGAGTTTTAATAAAAAATAACTTAGGCTAAACAAGATAAATGAATTTATGTAAAATATTGATTCAGCTTTAAAATGAACGTTTGCTGAAAATACTGAATTGAAGACAGTAAAATAATTCAATCGAAGCTGCAAATATAGATTCTAATGATATAGAAATGAAAATAATTTTAAGAATAGGAGAGAAATTAGTAGTAAAAGAAGATGGAAAAAGTAAAGTTAAAGTGATAAGAATATATGCACTGATTGTACTTTTATTAGCCATGTAAAACGATTTTACGGAGTATATAGTATACATGTAATACAAACCTAAAATTTGTACTCAAAAGTTCTTATTTATACTTTTTTATTTATAATTTTAATAATACTTGTTTCTAACGTATGAAGCATATTACAATTCTAAACCATGTGGACGGATATTTTATATGAAATTAGATTTGAGATTAGTTTTTCTTGTGTAGAAAATATATATAGGGACTGTATTTATAATAAATGAAGTATAGACTAAATCCAAAATACATATGAAAAATAATAAAAATAGAAACAAAAAATAAGATAGAGATAAAATATTAATGATATGCTAACAGTATGCATACATGTGCCATGAAGGAAAATAGTGAGTTGTGATATTAGATAAAGCATACCCAAAAGTATAAAGTGAAAACTGCAGTCAAAAGGAAGTTGAATTGGGACACCTTAAATAAGAAAATAATAAAGCAAAGCAAGTAATTAGGGGGCGTACTCAAATGAATGAAAAGGAAAAGAAATTAGATTGTAGCAGAAAAGAAAAACAAAAGGCAGAGAAGGCTGAAATAGTTTAGACTCATAGCACTTACATGTTGCTCTCCTTTTTAGTAGTAAGTCTTGCTTGTCTTGTAAAAAAAATCTTTCATAACCCAACCACGTTACAAGCCTAACAGACCTCAGTGATCTTTTTCAATTATGTGTACATAGCAGTTGGACATGAAAATACAAAGCTGAGTGGACAATTGCAAAATGTGTTAAGAGAGCAAACATTTTGAACACTTGGAAGGATACAAATCTGCACTTTAAAACAAAAAATTCATTAAGAGACCATGTGTTTGATCCTTAGCTATGATAACTGAACTACATTTATGTATAACAAAATTCATTGGTTCCATTTCATGTATTATGATTGCATTTCTCTTAGCTTTTGATGAGTGTAAATTTTAAGTTCCTTGACCAACATGATCAAAATTTTGAAACCATTATGTAGAGTTGTTTAAGCTTTGTTTGAGGACAAGCAAATAGGTAAAGTTGGGGCATGTTGATAAGTGTCTAGTTTTAGTAAAATTGCATATCATTTAGACACTTATCTTGCATGATTTTAATATAAATCTTTGTAAAACAACCCCTTTTACCTTTAATTACAGAATAAGGAGTAGAGAAGTTATAAACGGTGGAAATTGATATGATTGTGTTGTTTTTGTAGCTAAAATGAAGGAAATTATGACCGATGCGACTGAGTGGTAGAAATGGGGTTGAACACCACAAAGGCAATTACGGAAATCCTTATGAGGAGGAAATATCTGGAATAGTCCGAGCCCAAAATGTGTAGCTTAAGCCCTAAGAAAGGCGGTTTGGAAACATGTAGAATGACACCTTAACGGATCAAGCACCAAAGTTGGAGCTGAAGTCACACACTATTTTTCTATAAAATAGTACATGCCTTTGTTATTGGTATGCTAGTTTTTAAAACTGATATAATAGTTTAGTTATAGGTTCTTAGACACTTATTATAATATCCTTAGAAGAGAATTGTGGGAGGAAGGAAGCAACTACTTGTTCTTATTGTAATCACTATGAGCATCTGACTTCTTCCTAGTTGGGATTGGATGTAACTTCTCTAACTTATTTGTACTGCTCTTGATTCAATATATTATGTTCTTGTTTTATGTGTTGGTTATTTGATTTGTTTTTACTAATTTGATGTGACTTGATCACTCATCATACTTCATCAGCACTAGATACAGAGACATATGGTCTAATATTTATATCCAATCAAATTTCTCAATGGTTGACATATACCAAACATGGATATACGATTTCAGTTTGTTTAAAAAGTCTTATTCTTAGTGCAAGAGTTCCTCCACCTTGATGGGGATATCCTGCGTCTGACACCCTTAGGTTCTAATGCTCAAACATGAGGTTAGAATTATAAGTAAGCATACTTCCAGGAACACTAAGATAAAAAACATAACTTATAAAGAAACCAAGGGTAGTGTAGTTGAGTGATAGAAGCCAAGTTGAATCCCAAGACCTTCATCAACATCACTTATCCTACTATTATTCAAACTTATATTTAACTATCAAACCTTTATCACTTTATTATTACAAACTTGAATGAATTATAGATTAATGTTTTGTCAAACCAAATCCATATGGATACAACTTTGTTGTGCTACAATTGACCTAGTGCACTTGCTGGGCAAATTTACATATCCTCAATTAGGTGTCAACAAGTTTTTGAGATCAATGGTAAACGTGGTTGTCATTCTATATTTAAAGGTAAAGGGGGTTGTTTTACTAAGATTTATATTAAAATCATGCAAGATAAGTGTTTAAATGATATGCTATTTTACTAAAATTAGACACTTATCAAGCTTCCTTCAAGAGAGCCTGAAGAGAGGTTTGACCTTTTGCGCTAGGAATGGTAGGAATTGGGCTAGCAATGTCAACCTACCATTTAGGCTCTAGACTTCGTTTAGGTTAGTCAGACTCCTCATGTTGAGTATTGCCTCACATTTGTCTGGGTAGACTTCTATGCCTCACTCGGTTATCATGAATCCTAGAAATTTGCTTCCCCTTACACTAAAGAAACACTTTTTAAGGTTCAATATCATGTTATGGAGGTGTACCTTGTTAAAGACGATTTTGAGGTATGTTGGGTGGTCAGCTGTAGTGGTTGATTTGACGACCATGTCGTCCACGTAAACCTTCATTATCTTGCACATGAGGTCGGTGAACACCTTATCCACAAATGTTGGTAGGTTGCCCCTATGTTTTTGGTCTGAAGGACATGACCTTATACCAAAGGTTAGACCCTTTCTGTCATGAAGGCTCTTTTTTCTTCGTCAGGTGGTTAGATGCGGGTTTGGTTGTATCCTAAGTATGCATCTAGAAAACTTAGTAACTCGTATACTGACATTTTGTCTACAAGCCAATCTATGCTTTGAAGTGAATGTGTCTTTGGGGCATGTCTTGTTACGATTGTTGTAGTCGACAAACATGTGCCACGTGCCACTAGCTTTTTTAACCATGACGACATTGGCAACCAATATGGTCTATGTAATTTCTCTAATGAATTTGGCATCGAGGTGTTATTACCTCTTTATTGATAGTGGCTCAACGCTGATCTCCCAACTTCCTCTTTCTTTAGGCCACGAGTTTGGCTTGTGAGAGAATATATAGATAATGACATTAAAAGTTGAGATCGATATGGGGGCATATCAATTCAACAAGAAGTAAGTAGATATCTGGTTTATCTTAGGACCTCCACAATTTTGTTGTGGGGTGCTCATCCATGTTGCGGCTAACCTTAGTAACTTGGATTGGCAGGGACCGAGGGAGCAATTCTGCATAGGTTCATCAAAAGAAGGCCGATTGTCCTCTGGGAAATCAGACCTAGGTTTGAGGTTCAGAGTACTATTGTCCGAGTTCTTATTTAGAACCTGAAGGCACAACCCCACGTGGTTGCATTGGTCCCCTTGGTGTGCCTCCGTTTGCAATTAGGGGGGTGTTTCTTTGATGACTATTATTTGTGACGTGCCGACATTTGCTTCGCTAGTGAAGGGCACGTACGGTTCCACTTTCAGGATTAGGATGTAGCAAGCCCTACCTTCTTTGGGGTCCGCCTTGACGGTAATGATGGTCGAGTGGTCTTTAGCCAGGAACTTCATTGCCATGTGTGGTGTGAACATAGTGGCTCTAAGTGTTTTTAGTGTCTTTCATCCAATTAATATGTTGTAGGACGTATCTACCTCTACTATATGATATTGAAAAATCATAGTTCGATGAGCCTCGAGTGTCCCAAAGGTCATCAACATGTTAATGTAGCCTTTGGTTTGAACTCTCTCTCTAGTGAAGCCGAGCAGTGGCTCCAGGTATGCGTAGATCAGATTGGCGGGGATGTCCAACTTTTTTAATGCATTAGAGAATAAGATGTCAGTTGAGCTTCCTTTGTTGATGAGAATCTTGTGAACTCTCCAATTGGCGATAATTGTGGTAATGACTACTAGGTCATCTTAGTCGGGGTCATCTACGTCTGCGTAGAAGTCTTTATCGGACAAGGTTATTGATGGAAAACACCATGGTGGGAACTGGCTTACCAAGTTGATACTCATCTAGTACCTTTTATGTATTGCTCGAAGCTTCCTCTTCCTGCAAAACCTTTGGCGATGGTGTTAACGATTCCCTTTGCCCAAGCTGGGTTAAACTGAAACTAGACGATCTGGTTGTGGATGGCCGACTGTGTTGGTGGTGGGGCAGGCTGTTGAACTTTGGTGGACTCTGGCCTTGGGATATGAAAGACCATGTTTGGCTGGTCTGATTGTCCTTCGCCTCGCCCCATAAAATTGACACATCTTCTATCTCACCCTCGATAACCAAACAACCATATCCTTTGGCTTAACCACCATTTCCTTGTTGCGTGAAACGAGCCAAAGAATTGGAGCACACCAACCCTTCGATGAGGTTTGCAAATAGCAACATTCTTCGGTGGTGTGCCAAATGGTTCGGTGAAAATCGTATTTTTTTCGTTGGGTAAGCCTTTGGTAGAGGGGGTCAAGGTTAAGATAGTTGTATGAGCTCTAGGTTGTGCGCCTCCTTGAGTATAGTGTCTTGGTTCGCATTCAGCCAGTGTATTGGATGTATCTGGTTGTCCCTCAATCAACATCATTATTCTTTCAGTTTCATATTCTTGTAGGATTTCAGGCTTATTTACTCTTTTCAACCTATTTTCCTAGATCGCCATGTATTTGGCCGCTCATTCTCTTTGCTCGTTCATGTTCTCTATCTTTCTGTGAAAAGGGAGTTAGAGAATGGTCCAGGCTAGAGATCGCATATCAAGGAGTGCATAATCACAAATGGAGTATAGTCTGAGATCATGGCCATTGCGGTGGTGAACCTCTCCATAAGGTACCATAGGGTTTTATTATTTATTATCCCCTTGCTCTAAGTATTTCAGGGCAACTGAAGTGCTTAATACTATCTTGCGATCTGTTAACCAGGTTTAAAACATGGTACTTGGAGTTTCAAAGGAATTGACTAAATAAGGTGGTACTGTATAGTAGTACAAGTCAAGAGCCAATCTGTTCAAAGTCGTAGGAAATATCCTGCAAAATGCCCTTTTATCTTGAATGTGGATACTAAACTGGATCATATAAGCCTTAGATGAGTAGCCAGGTTGATCGTTTCGTCATATTTGCGAACTTTGATGAGGATCCCCTTCAGAATGCTAGCTCGTGCTATTTCCATCTTAAAGGGGTGGAAATTCTCCATGTCTTGTGGGTACAAGATATTGACTCTGTCCAGGTAGCTCGGACAATGATGGTGCAACTGGTTAGCTCAGCGATTCCTTCTCCTATTATGATGTCTGATGGAGTTTTGAGACTCTGATAATGTTCCTCTCTCACGAGGGTTGTGTGGTATCTTAGAACCGTGGTTTCGTTGCGAATGTCAAGATTGACCACGATGATCCTTGTCCATGCGTCGGGTTGACCTATTGTGTTCTTTGTGGGCCCTTGATAAACTTGTCGCTAAAAGTTTAGTCAAAGTTGATTTTCCCATTAGTGTAGTATAGTGTGAAACTAAAGATCAATCGTAGGAAAGGTAAAGTGAGTTTTAAATTATATTTTAGTGTGTTTTCTGTAAGTGGATGATATCTAATTAAACTAATACTAAAATTAACTAAAATGATATGGAAATGACTATATGCAAACTATTTGATGAAAAACTCAAGAGAATTAGAATGCATGCAAAAATGCCAAAGTGAGCCATGGATATGAACTATGTAATGCAACTATCTTACACGCAACCTAAACATTTGAAATGATCCTAATGCACAAATGGGACTAACTGGAACAACTAGAAATGAAAATAAAAAATTATATGCAAAAAATAAAAATCTGAAAAATGAAAGTGAATGCTCATGAATGCAATGTGCAAGACAGGTTCGTATGTGACCATGAAATTCATGAATGAACAATTTTATGATGCAGAACAATTTGAAATGGTCTTAATTGAGAAGAGAAACTGGAATCACACCAAACAACTAAGTAAACAACGAAATCCAAAATCAAGAACCCTAAAATCAACCAAAATAACTATCACAAACACAAATGAAGATTTAATGCAAATAACCATGAAATTGATACGAAAATGAATCAAACACGTCACATACATCATTACAAATACATTAGAATCACGCACTAAAGCATAATAATAATTAACACAATTTTTTTTTTCGAAAATGAATGAAACAGTGTGAGTATGTGGTTCTACAAAACTGAATTCCATGAATTAAGATCTAATTGTTTGAATGTAGTTGATTGTAATCAAAAGAAATTTGTTAAAAGTTGAATGATTGTGAATTATTTGAAATTTAAAATGTTTCTAGATTGAATTCAGTAATTTTGTTTATCAACTAAGTTCGTATTATCAATCTTCCATCATGATGTAGGATTATCTTGTTCCTTTGTAAGATTATGGAATATGGTATGAGTTGATTAAGAAAGCTAAGTGAAATTTCCACTAGACATTAAGATAGCATGCTATCTAGATGTGAAGGTTCCTTTCACAAAGCTCAAAGAAGAAGATGATGGATTGATTTAAGCAAAACACGAATGGAATGCGCATAAGTGAAGCAAAAACCAAAGACTACAAAAGGAGGAAGAAAACATAAAAATGGCAAGAAGAGAAATGCAAAAATTTGAGAAGCACACGACTTGAGAGGAGAGGCAAAGCCATGGACTCCTTTAAAGATAAGTGATGGTGCTACCACTTGAGTCTAGGCTCAAGATAAGGCTTAAAAGTATTCATTCCCTAGGGAGGAAACTCTTACAAATGGTTGATACACAAAGGTGTTTAATGTTCCAAAATGTTCAACCCTTGTACAAGTGTTAGAGGTCCCTTTAAATAGAAGTGTGTAGGGGTCTTTAAGCAAAAGCATAAAGTTCTAAAAAGGATTACAATGTGTCGCAATCGAAATCGCGAGGGGACAGCGAACCAAAAATAAAATTTGGAAAAACAGAGTTTGGAGTCGCCATTATAGTTTGTTCTAGAAAACTACGAAAAAACCAAAAAGATAAGACAAGGTTTGCGAAAAAAACAAATTTTGGCTTCGGGAGTCGATTACGCATAGGGAAGGTATTAGTACCCCACAACGTCCGTCCTAAGACGGTACCTTTAATTAAATGTGCAAAAGGATGTGAATTTTCAAAATATTTATTTTCCCCGAAAATAATAATAAATGAATTTACAAAAGAAACAAAAATAATTTTTTGGTTTTTTGGGCCCGACGAGGATTAACCTCGCTCCTACATTGTCCATTCACAATGGAGAATCAATGTTACGTAGTTCTTTATGAAAAACCTATTTGAGAAAAGATTTGATTGTTATTTGGTGAATTTTGAAAACCTTTTTATGTTTCTTTGATATTTTTAATTATTAGAAAATAAGGGTCACACGACGCGAGCGGCCGGACAGACACAAAAAGTAAACAAAGAAAAATGTTTTTTATCTTTAGTTCTTTATATTATTTTACATTTTTTAGAAAAATAAATTTCAAAAAAAGGTGTCTCTTGATGCGAGCAGCCGGGTTGACACTAAAAGAAATGAAGAAATTTTTTTTTTATGATGTTTAGAATAAAATATTTATGAACAGTAGAAAATAATATCCCTTAAGCAAAAGGCCGAAGTTAGATGTAAAATAGAAACACGTTCAATATTAAAAGATAGTATAAGAAAAAGGGAATGAATAAAAAAAAACAGTAGTGACATACCTTCTACACTTTTCAATTCCTCTTTTCTTATATCAATCCCACCCTCTCATTTTGTATACTACAACTACCGTTTCTCTTCTTCTTTTTTTCCTCCTTTTCTAACTTTTTTTCCAAGAGAGATAAAAAAGGATGTGTGTCTGTGTGGGTAGTAATGAGAGAGGAAGAGAAAGTGTAGATAATGTTTTCTTTTTCGCTCCATTTTCATGTGACAGACTACCTATTTATATTCACAAATTGAAATATCAATGCAATCCTAGCCTTAATTGTAATGAACAATATAAGGAAGAAATTGGTCATGATAGCAGTACATTATGAGAATCAAATCATAGCAAATCAGAGCACAATATCAAACAAGATCGGTAATATTGATTCTAACCATTAATAAATCAGAGCACAAAATCAATCCCAATTAGTAATATGGATTCTAATTATATGAAGAGAAATTTCTTTTAATTATTAGAATCATTTCACTAATTTCTCTATCAGAACAAAGGATAGAAGATATGTTGAGTTATTGGGCTCAAGAAAAAAGTGTGATAATTAAAAACAAATTGTGCTCTTCCTTCTTCTTTTTTCTTCTTTTTTTATCTCTTTTTTCTAATAAAATTAAAGTTTGAAAGTATTTGAAAAAAAATATTTCACCTTTTTTTAATTACCATTAACTAAAAAACATTTCACTTTTTAATTTTTTTTTCGAAAATAAATTTATTCACCCAGACGAAATTTGGTGTTGACACAATACAAATAACAAAACCTAGACTCTAGAAAGTAGGTCAACAAAGGAGCACATGGACACATTCTTGAAGTCTTCTTGGCCAAGGCAATGTGGATGCTTCTTCTAGATGTTTCTAGACTTCTTGGTGGCCAAGGCATGTGGTCATCCTTTCTAGACGTTTCTAGGAAGCTTTGCTCTGTCTCTTTCTTCCACATGTGCTTTTCAAAAGACATCTAAATACGCCACTTGTCCTCTCTTGCATCACCTCCTAATCAACATATAAAATAAGTAAAAATGATTAACATGTTGGCTTAGGTTAAGCTAATCTTGAATCAACAAGTTAACCTTAAACCAAGGTCAACCAGTCCACTAAGAAAGTCAACCAAACCAACTTAGGGAATTAAAACTAAGGAAAAAATTAAAGTAAAAGAAGGGATTAAGGAACTCCCTTTCTCCTAAGCATGTGTCATGGACCATCATCCTTGATAGGGATTAGGCCTTCATCACATCATGACCTCAATTTAGCATAGAAAAGTGAGAAATGAAAGAAACAATTGGTGAAAACAAAATGAATACACACATTTATTAAACATAAAAATTCTTACAAACAAATGTTTTGTGGAAATGGACTAGAAACTCACAGAAAAGGATAATCCTTGGTGCTAAGTCTACTGTGCGATCAAAGCTCCAAGAACAATCCAAAAGTGTAGAAAAGTGTGGAGAAAAATGGAATTAAATGGTGTTTTTGTGATGGAGTGAATCTATGATGGTGTAAGAATTAATCCCCTCTTTCGCTACTTTATTCAACCTTATATACATGTATGAAATTTCTTCCTTGCTACTCCTTATAACATGTCACCTTTTTTTTTACTTAAACTGACAAAACTAACCTAACTATATTACCTAACTAAGCTAGTCCTAATTAGTAATCTAGGAAGAAGGTTTTCCACTTGCAGCCACGGGTTAGAGTAGGTCATATGTGTTGTTCATTGTGCCTCTTCAATCTCCTTGACCTCTTGTAGAAGGTGGCCAATTCTATCAACTCTCCATTTTTTCTCCCAAAGCTAAGTCTCACATGCAAGCCTTTGTGGCATTCTATGATATGAATCTTCTTCATCATAACTCTTCCAAGTCAACAACTTTTTTTAGACTAGGACCAACTCTAGCACCTTAGCACACAGTCCTTCCTGAATTCAAAACTAAAGAAACAAGCTGAAATTAGTAAGCTAGAACTTAATCACAAAATACAACCACACTAGTCAAATAAGCAGATGCAAATCAGAAGTAAAGTTTAGATGTAGATCTTAATCATTTCTTTGCTCTTTCAAGGTCAGCACAAGTGTATTTAGATGTCCTCTAGCTTCTCCCCAGCTGCCATATCACTTGGAGCTCAATTGTAAAAAAGTCAATTGTTGGTCAACTCTGTCCAAAAATTCAACTCTTGCACAATTTCAATGAGGCTTAGCTGATTTGGATGCTCTAACTGCTTTCAATCGTCATCTCAGTGCTATCCTTGCATCTTTTGGTTGCATTTAGACTTTACAAAACTCAATTAAGGTTAGTCAGACTAAAGACTTTACCTAATGACACTAGGCTAGATAACCTATTTTGCTATATTTCAGTTAAGCACTAAGAATACACTAGACTCATTAATAAATTGTTTTAAATCAGATTCTAAACTGAACACAACTTTTAAAATGCACACAAACACAAATCTAAACCAACTAGAATAATAAAGCTAACCAGGAACACTAATTCTACTTTATATTACCTACTATACCATAATGGCTACTACTAACTCTATATACTCAAACTAAAATGCTATAAACCTATATAAGATTCTATAATCTAGATTACACTATGAATCACTAAACTATTATTCTAAGAGCAATTTTAAAAGTTACACTAAAACTGCATTAAAAGGGTATATTTAAGCTAATTTCACAAAACTAGTATAAAATGCATAAGAAATCTTATTTAGCAACTTAAATCTACCAAAAACAGTACAATAATCAAAGAAAGATTGTAAATATAAGGGACTTATCAACCTTATGCCGATCAGATTGCGACGAATCTTAGAAGATTCATGTCGAGGTTTCGGGCTTCTTCTCTTTTGGGAGTGGTGCAAACCCTCACCCTGAGGTTTCCCCGAGGTGTTCCAGATCGGATTCTTTCACACCGCCTACGAAAATGGGATTCATTGTAGGTCGTTAAGGCTAGGTGTGCATAATTGGCGAAGAGGTCCTCTAGTATGGACGAGAATGCGGGAAAGGTCTTCCACCCCCCAGGTTGGCTAGCTTTTTGTTCAACTTTGGAGATCAACCTACTACCATGCCCGTAGATTAGCGATCTTGTCGTCATAGCGTTTTCATTGTTGTTCATTTTCTTGGACCAGAGTTTGGATATGACTTTGTAGTGCGGTCATTGGATTTAACTCTATCTCATATGAGCTCGGAGCAAAGTTTTACTATACCCTAGAGTAGGCGTCAAATGTTTTTACCAAGAACCTAAGTCGAGCTTTCATACAATTGGCAAGATCTTGATGTCTTTGATAAACCTTGATAAAGTGCTTCCCTGCCAAGATCTCAATTATTTCACAATTACCTTACCACTCTTTTATGCGAGAGGTTCGTTCTTTTCTTGGCCATGTAGGGTTTTACAGGCGCTTCATTCAAGACTTCAGTAAGAAGGCCCTACCACTGTCCAACCTACTGCATAAGGATGTTGACTTCATCTTTGATGAAGGATGCAAAGAGGCTTTTGATTGCCTCAAGAAGGCCCTGACCACAACTCCAATCATTCAGGTGCCCGACTGGACAGCCCCTTTTGAGCTTATGTGTGATGCATCCAATTATGCATTGGGGGCTGTTCTAGCTCAAAGGATTGATAAGCAGCCGCGGGTAATCTACTATGCCTCCAGGACATTAGATGCTGCCCAATCAAATTACACCACAACAGAAAAAGAGCTCCTTGCAGTAGTTTTTGCACTTGAAAAGTTTCGATCTTATCTACTTGGTTCTCCTGTTGTTGTGTTTACTGACCATGCAGCTCTTAAGTACCTGTTGAAGAAGGCAGAATCAAAACCTCGGCTGATAAGATGGATACTCTGACTCCAAGAATTCGATTTGGAAATCCGTGATAGGAGCGAAGCACAAAACCTGGTTGCAGACCACCTAAGCAGGATTGAGAGGTCTACTGATGATGCTTCATCGATCCGGGATTACTTTCCCGATGAAAGTTTGTTGACACTCTCTACTTCTTCCTCACCTTGGTTTGCTAACATTGTTAACTATCTTGCTGCTTCTGTTTTTCCTCCCCTAGCATCCAGAGCTCAATATGATAAACTCAAGAGTGATGCTAGGTATTACATTTGGGATGACCCCTATCTGTGGAAAATATGCAGTGATCAGGTTACCAGGAGATGCATTCTGGACCATGAGATTGACGCGGTCCTCAAATTTTGTCATTCATCTGCACCTGGTGGTCACCTTGGCACACAGAGGACAGCTCGTAAGGTGCTAGATTGCAGATTTTATTGGCCCACCATCTTCAAAGATGCGTGGAGGATTTGTAGCACATGTGAGGAATGCCAACGAGCTGGAGGAGCCATTTCTTGGAGACAACAGATGCCTCAACAACCCATGCTATTTTGTGAGGTGTTTGATGTCTAGGGTATAGATTTCATGGGCCCTTTCCCTGTCTCTTTTGGTTTCACTTATATCTTGCTTGCTGTTGATTATGTTTCAAAATGGGTGGAAGCCAAAGCCACTAGAACTAATGATGCTCGAGTTGTTGTGGACTTTGTTAGGTCTCACATATTTTGCAGGTTTGGAGTTCCTTGAGCTATTATTAGTGACCAGGGCACCTATTTTTGCAACAGATCCTTGGGGGTTTTGCTTCAAAAGTACGAGGTTGTGCATAAACTTTCTACACCATATCACCCCCAAACTAATGGGCAAGCTGAGATCTCAAACAGAGAAATCAAAAGGATCTTGGAGAAGATTGTGCAGCCCAACAGGAAGGATTGGAGCAATAGACTTGAGGACGCTCTATGGGCTCACAGGACTGCTTACAAGGCACCTATAGGGATGTCTCCTTATCGGGTTGTCTTTGGTAAGCCATGCCACCTTCCAGTGGAGATAGAGCATCGAGCATACTGGGCTGTCAAGTCATGCAACTTCTCTCTTGATCAAGCTGGGGAGGAAAGGAAGCTGCAGTTGAACGAGTTAGATGAGATCCGTCTGGAGGCATATCAGAACTCTATGTTCTACAAGGAGAAGAAGAAGAAATTCCATGATAGCTCCATAGCTAGAAAGGAGTTTATTGTTGGTCAGCAAGTTTTACTGTATAACTCCAGACTTGGACTCATGGGGGGTAAGTTGCGATCAAAATGGATTGGTCCTTTTGTTGTTACTAATGTTTATCCTTATGGTGCAGTTGAAATCAAAAGCCAGTCCACCGATAAGAGCTTCAAAGTGAATGGGCATCGTCTGAAGCCATTCCTCAGCAATCCTGCCTTAGTGGATACTGTTGTGGAGGAAACTTCCCTGCTTGACCCCACTGCTGTTTCACCATGATTTAGGGAGTTTTCTTTCCCCTCTTCTTTACTTTTATTGCACTTGTCCAGGTTTATCTGTCTGTTATTGTTTCCGTTTGTTTGTTTCATTTTTGTTAATTTGTGTTAGTTAGTTTTATGTTTTTGCTTTCTGTTTGGAACACTCACTTCACTCTTGGAGGATGAGTTATTGGTTACTCTGTGGACTGATATCCTTGTTTTCTCTTTGCATGTCAAGTTGCTTTTGGAATTATTTTACCCTGTGTGAGAATTTGAGCCACTCTCTGTTCTTTGATTGTGTGATATATGCCTCTTGAATGCTTGCACAGTGGCCTTGGCTTGACTC
>Ga0214542_1004732_pt1 | contig 26685 bp, 31 predicted proteins | sample CNSS1metaG_FD_160096 | JGI IMG/M metagenome (GOLD analysis project Ga0214542, IMG submission 160096) | Root nodule microbial communities from cowpea collected in UCLA plant growth center, Los Angeles, California, USA - CNSS1 | ecosystem: Host-associated > Plants > Roots > Nodule | place: USA...
ATATATATATATATATATATATATATATATATATATATATATCGGCAAAGGCTGGGGGACTGGTGTACCACACCTAGTCGGTCTAACCAAATAATAATAAACGATCACCATATGCATATGCATGAAGTAGCCGACCTAAGCCGACTCAAGCCTAACCGGCCTAAGCCGCTAAGAAGAATAATCAACCTAAGCCGACAGAAGAATAATAGCGGCCTAAGCCGCTAAAATAGTAGACGGTCTACACCGGTCGCTCTAAGAAACTTAACAAAATCAAAGCACTCCTAAGATTCATCAAGCCTACAATAATCAAACTAAGGGCCTAGGCTAAGGCCCAGGCCCACCTACGACCCAAACAGGGGCCCAGCCCATGACATGGCCAGACGTAATTAATAATCTATAAATATGCATGGATCCCACGAATTAAAGGTATGCATTCATTAGTTCCCTAATCACCAGATTTGACTTTCTGAGAGATTTCGCTGACTTAAGCTTCGGAGTCCCTTCTGCAGGTAACCCCTCCCGGGTCCAAGCCGACCACTTCGAGATACCCATAAGACGATATATATATATATCAATCGGGAAGAGGCCTATTGAGGAGATGGCGGACCAGGGTAAGGTAATACTTGTGTCTGACATATCTTGTTTGTTCTCTGCAGGAACAAGTCTCAATTTTTTTTTCAAATTAGAGTAATACCCTTTCTAAATTGAAATCAAAATTATTATTTATATAAATGTTATACTAATAGTTTTATTAAAAGTTTCTTCTTATCATATTACATTATTATATATTGTTAATCCATGTTTTATTAATCTATGTTCTTTTTATAAGATTAAAACTAATTAAATATAAATATTTTTACGAAAAAAAAATGAGTATTTAAAACTAATATATTATTATTTAAAACTAATATAAATTAATTAATACCATTTATATAAATAATAAATTGGTCTTCTTTTAATTAGGACATAATTTATTATTTGTATAAATGTTATATTAATATTCTATAAATATAAAATGAAGATATTTATGATACAATTTTAATTCTTTAATAAAATAAAAACCATGTTACTTCATTAAATGAATGTTTCAAAATTAATTAAATATTACTTTAAAGAAGAATGTTGCATAGAAAGAAAAGTTTGACTCTTGAACCATCTAATATAACAGACTTAATATTTTTCTTCTTTTGACAAAGGTACATCAGTTTCAGAGAATTCTTATCACTTTTACACAACATATATGACCTCATTCTAATAATATAAATATGTGCCTCATGCAAAAAGAATAATAAGATATACTAGAAGAAATAGTAAAACAAAAGAAGGCAAAGAATGGCTTTGATGAAAGTTACTTTGGTAGCAATTGTTTTTGCTTTGATAGCTTGTAATGGTAAGGTGTTTGAGTTTTTTTGTTCACTTGATAAATCATTTATGTGGCATGCCATGTAGATATTAAACTCTTAATTCATGAGATTTAATGTTTGAATACATAATAAAAATATACACATATAGTTTTATAGTTTACTTGTTAAAATTTGATACTTAATATGATTTTATATATATTCTAATCATGACATGTGTTTTTGTAGGATTTGTCTTAGCTAAGGAAGAATGTAATGAGAGTAAAGATTGCAAGGGGAAAATAGATTTATGCAAAGATTCAGCTATTTGTGATAATAAAGTTTGTCGATGCCCGGTGAGCATAGTAGGAAAGCAAGATCAAAAATGTAAAACTGCTGCTGATTGTCCATATTGTCCCCCAGGATTATGTGATAAACAACATTGTGATGTAGCCACCGGTAAATGCTCATGTTTGTGTTAAAGACACCGAGAAATTTATTAATAAGTCTTTAAGAATTTTATCTTATGCTTTTCCTTCATATGCATATCCTAAATCTGGACAAGGATTTGCTCATGTATCAAATACATGCATAGTAGGTGACATTGGCAATATCACAAGGCTAAGTTCCTTAAATCAAAATGTCATCATATTATTATGAAATATTTAATCTAGCACAAATGATGAAAATAATTATTACAATTCCTCATTGTGTCATCATATGCATGTACCGTGTACACATATATTTATTTGGATCACACATGAATCCACATATAAAGGATATTTCCCAAGATATTGATGTCTTCCGAAAAATAATTATTAAGCAAGTCTTATTAGAGACTAGTACCTTTAATATTTACCACTTTTGAGCTCCATCAATTTAGGCTATTTAAGGTATCCAAATTTTGGAGTTCAAAGTGTGTCAAATGTGCAATAAATATCATTCTTTTTTACGAAGACCATCTATGAAACAAAGGGTTTTTTTTATAGGTTTCAATACTTAATACATAATTATTATTGTCCATATGAGTCATCTCATTCATGACTTGAATTTACATATCATAATAAAACATGTAATTCACATCTTTATCGTCATTCAATTTAATCAAAGCAAAAAAATTAGTGAACAATACGATTTAATATTTTCTACACGTAACATAAGCATAAAATATCCAATTAATCGATAAAAGATTAGTAAAACCACATAATGTAAGAAGTCAAAATGATGTCTTTTGTTGAGTAAAAGCATTTTCATTGAGTGAAGATGTCAAATGAAGCACCTATTTGAGTGAAAAAAATGATACATCTATTAAAAAGTATTTACTTTTTCTCGAGCAAAGGTATATCAAATGATACTTTAACTTAATATAATCAAACAATTTTGTTTTAGTTGGTTTGCTTTCGCTTAGCAAGGCTATCAAACAAAACACTAATCAGAATGGATAAAACAATACTCTTACATAGTAACTCAAATGAAACCTTATGCACTAACACCTAAACCCTTCAAGAAACAAAATTGTCTTTCTTGAACTTCAAACAACATTCTCAGCTCATTTTATAAGTTTTTTGCTCCCAACATAAGATAACTAATCTATCCTACTTTTAAGACTTAAAGGGAAAAGAAACCTCAATTTAAAAGAGGGAGAAAACCTTAGTCCAACCAAAGTTGATAGACTTCAAACTTAATGGGTCCCTAAAGAGTATTAGTTGTACATTTCGTTAGATAAAAGAGATAGGCTTTGTTAAACCAATTAAAGGAGATGAATTAATTTTAAAACTTGTCTCAGATTTTATAAACTTAAAGCGCAATTTTCTTGAAACTAATTAAAACAAGAGTTATAAGATCAATAAAAGATTATATAGATAATGAAAAAACACAAAAAAAAGGTTATGCTTGTTGAAGTTACCAATTATCTTACATCTAGTTCAACTATTCAAAAACAAAAGTTTGTACAAAGAAAATACAAGACTCTAGAGGATATCAACCTCGATATTACATTAAATTTCAAAGAGGATCTTTGTCCTATCCACTCTTGACTCACTCAAGAGAATCTTGGCCTTATTCACTTTTTGACCATCTAAGAAGATGTCTAGCCTTATCAACTCAACCAACAATCCAAAAAACACTATTGACACTCTCAGCAATTTACAAAACAAACACAAACCTAGAAGCAATCTTGTAAAGATAATGAAAAGAAGAAACCATGGGAGAAGAACTTGGAACTTAATTACAACATAACACGACATACCCTAAAAACTAACCATATGAGTAAGTCGAAGAGAAAACACTTGAGAATTCTTTGAAATCTTTTCGAGCACTTTGTGATTGCATTTTGATATCAGAAAACAATTGTAAGAATATCTTTGATTTATTGCAAAAGTTCTTACAGAGATTAAGATTGATACTCTTTTCATAAGGTTTGAAAAATGCAATTTGAAAATAGTTGTTGACATATATAATTAATTACATTAGCTGAAAATCCATTATTCTAATAGAACTTTTAAAAGATATTGATGTCTATCTAAAATAATTGATTATTACATAATTTATTCCATTAGAACGATCCTTATTAATTACAAAAATTGATTAAATTTATTATAAAAAGAATATAAACAGTTATATAATTGGTTACATAAAAACTTGGAAAGCACTACGTTTTAAGTTTCTTCCTACATAATGGCTAATATTGTTCTTACAACCTCTGAAGAACAATTTAACCCATTATGTAGTAGATTAAAAGTTCTAAAGTTCATTTTTAACTTACTTTAACATTTCAGAAAATGTTTAAATCATTTCACTCCAGTAAATCATGTAAAATTTAGGTAATGTTTGATAATAGCAATAACAACAGTTATAAACGTCGTAAGATAATGTAAGTTGCACCATTTTAAAGGGCCATTCTTTTCGATGTATTTAATTTTTGTTTGAACAATTATGACGATTTTAACATTCGTAATTTACCTCAGAAAATCGTCACTTTAGATAATGTAATATATGGTGGTTGTTGTGGTAGTTAGCTTGAAATTGCCACATTTTTGCTTTGTGATAACCTGAATTGCGGCGGTTTTCAAATCCGCTGCCAGCGTGAATTATGGTAGTTAAAATCGTCGCATTTGAAGAAACTAACTGCTAGAATTTATATTGTTTTTTGTAGTGATTTAATTCAATTTTTAAGATTGTGTGATGTACTCTAGAGTTCAAACTAGTACCTTATGTGAAAAACTCAAACTAAAAGCAAGAAAGTTGTAGACTAAGCTTGAATCTTCATCATTATCTTTAAAAATTATGAAAAAACATCTCTTAATGTTGAGGTTTTGTTCAGTATCAACACCTTTACCGTCACCTATAATTTTTGGTCGGACCCTTTGTATAATAGAAGAACTACATGCTTTTACCCTACACAAAAAACCTTCAAATTCCTTGTGGGTAGTTGCAAAATACTAGATGCACATGCAACTATTCTTACTCATATTCTACATGATAATGAGGAATATCAAATGTTGGTGCAAAATATGTTCTCCAATACTATGAACTTTTTCTCTTCTCTAAAAAACTCATTTCAAAGCTCTTATGAGAAGGTGGTCCATTGAGAACGATTATTGTTAGCAAAAAGGATGTCACCACTACATCTTTGAAAGCTAAATATTTTGATGGATACTCAGGCAAAAATACTACAAGATTAAGGAAAGCTCAAGATAAAGATATAGAGTATTTAGGGTGTCAAGTCACTCTAGATAAAGAAGAAGCATAAGAAGAATTATCAGCAAAATCATCTCTCTTCACAAGTGAAATCATTTTTCCACGCACATAATCAATTAAGGTTAAAACATAATTAAATTACGTTTCTACAGTTTTTTCAAAAATAACAATATCTTTTGAATTGAAATTATTTTTTTAAAATCTAAGTATTCTCTAACTATATCTTTTCCTATAAATCATCTTTTTTGCAAAGAATAAAATTTCATTTTCGAATTTATTTGATTTTATTGAAATTAATTAAATTATGTTTCTATAGATTTTCAAAAATAAAAATATCTTTTGAATTGAAATTATTTTTTAATCAAGTATTCTTTGACTATATCTTCTCCTAAAAATCATCTTTTCTACAAAGAATAAAAATTGATTTTCGAATTTATTTGATTTTGTTTTTGAATTAATTGAATTATCTTTTTTTAAGAAAACTCAATTAAAACTCTTTAAATAACCCAATTTGAGAATGAGAAAAAACATAACACACTACTATTGAGAAGCCTGAAAATATTGATTGAGTTTTTTCCTCTCTTATTCAAGTTGGTAACGAGAATTCACTTGTGAAAGGAGTTTACCGCTGAGCATTCTATCTTTATACTCTTACTTTCCATGAGACAATGCTTCATTTTTTTAGTAGTAATTTTCATCGTTTGTTTTGTACAGAGGAGGTATTTCATCCCTTTAGGCTCAAGATAAGTGTTAATCAATCTTTAGAAATTTTCTATTGCATGTTTCACTATGTCATTGTGGTTGTAATTGAAATAATCTAAAGATAGTGAATTGGGATTGTCATTCTCACATTGAGGTGACTAGGAACTGTTTCATCCCTTTTTTACACTTCCGGTAACGCACTTAATTAATAATTAAAAAAAGGATATTTTCATAAGTATACATATCAAGACAATTTTTTTAAAAGCATCAATTCAACCCCCCTCTTGATGACATTTGTCTAACAATTATTTGTTCTCCAACTATTGTGAAGAATGTAACATCCCGACCGTATATTACGGATTTAAATAAATAAAATAAAGTAAGAAATTAAACTCTCATTAATTATAAATCTATTTCCCAAAAAACGTGGGAAATTTTAAAACTTTTATTTCACCATGACAATAATTGAAATCCAAACGAGTAAATATCCATTATAAAATTAAAGTCTGATGATATAAGAGTTTAAAAATGACTTAAAATCATAAAACATAAATCCATGATGAAATATCCCAAGTCTAGCCCCGCTTCGGCTCTAAGCCTCACCAGATCCACCTGCAACATCATCTGCTCATGTATACCGCGTATACGATCATCGCCACATACAAGCAGATAGGGTGAGCTAACAAAATAAACATATTTACAATACAATTAGATATATTCCACAATCACACCAAAATAATGACTCATCAAAATCGACAACAATTGGGAAATACGTCAAAATCAAGCATGAAAGCAATTCCAAACTCCAACACTTCCATATTCAATTCTCGCACAATGTTACAAAACCCAAACCTCTTTTCTTTCTTTTCATTTTTTTCTTCATTTTTCATTTTTTTTCTATACCGCACCTAGTTGGCCTAAGCCGAATAATAGTAGGTGTACCGCACCTGGTCGGCCTCAGCCGAATAATAGTAAACATCATGTATATGCTAAAGGTACCCAGACCAAAACCACTAAGAAGCGACGTTGATTTAACAAGCCGAAAACAACTATAGTTGCCTAAGCCGTTAAAGGGTGACCGGCTCAGGCTGACCACTCTATACAAACAACCAAGGACTTAGTAAAAAACATAACACTCCAATACAAGTCACCAGTCTACAACAATCGAACTAAGGGCCTAAGCCTAGCCCAGGCCTACCTACGGCCCAAGCAAGGGCCCAACCCATGATGTGGCCAGACATAATTAATGATCTATAAATACGCATGGACCCCACGAATTAAAGGTACGCATTCATTACTTTCCTTAATCACCTGATTTGACTTTCTAAGAACCTTCGCTGACTTGAGCTTCGGAGTACCTTCTACAGGTAACCCCTCCCGGGTCCAAGCAGACATATGCCAACCGGGAAGAGGCCTACTGAGGAGATAACGGACTATATGGGTAAGGTGACACTTGTGCCTAACTTATCTTATTTGTTCTCTGCAGGAACAATTGGCACCCACCTTGGGGCACGAGATAGTACATTACTACACGCTTTCTCCGAAGATGGTTTCTACCCGCAGCAGAGCAGGAATTAACAAGCAAGTTGAAGTTGGCCCCTCAAGACCTACTAACATCACTCCGGATTTGGCCGCCATCTTGGATGGTCAAGCCAAGATGCAACAGGAGCTGACTGACCTGAAGAAGCGCAACGCTGATGAGATGGAAGCACTACGATAGGAAAACTCTCGCCTAAGGCGAAAGATCGAAGCCGATCCCACTCAAAAGGGAAAGGCCAAGGAAGCATCTGAAGCTGCAGGGTCCCCAGCTTTCCACCCTACTGAAGAGGAAAGTGAGTATAATTCTACCCCGCACACCTTCACCACCACCCAACAAACTCCCATCCTCTCAGCCCATCCTACTCACTTCCACTCCACCCTCCTAAGGCACACTGCGGCTCCCGCTCTCGCCGCCACCCTCCCCACCACTCATGTCCCCTATAATATGCCCACCACCTTACATACTACTCATATCCCTCCTTACAACCTTCACCATCTCCCTACTACCCACATCCCTCCTCACAACTTCACCTCCACTTTTCCCACCCTTGTCCACCATCCCATACCTCCCCACCCACTCCCATCCCACCAACCTAGACGTCGTCACCCTTTCACCGACTTCATCGCCAACACCCCCCTCCCCACCTAGTGGGAATCCTTCAGACTGGAGCGTTATACTGGTGAAACCGACCCCGATGAACACCTTAAAGTCTACATCACCCACGTCGCCCTTTACACTTCACATGACACAATCTTTTGCAAAGCCTTTCCCACCACCCTCAAAGGCCCCGCCCTCGAATGGTTCACCACCCTCCCAACATACTCTATCGACAGCTTTGACACCCTCTCACACATGTTTACCATTCACTTTGCTGGCAGCCGCCTGCACCAAACCACTACAATATCCCTCAACATCAGGCAAGAACAAGGCGAGACGCTCCGGGCATTTATCGATCGCTTCAGCAAGGCTGCCCTCCGCACCCCACGCTTGAATCAAGAGATGATACTCTAGTGCATGGCCCTCACCCTTCAATCCGGCCCCTTCGCCAACAATGTCTACCTTCACCCACCTGCCTCTATGCACGAGTTGAAGCTACATGCTGCCGATTACGTCCGTATGGAGGAAATGCAAACCCTCCATACAAAATTTTGCAATGATTACGCACCCTCCACCGCCAACCCCACCCCACAACCCCCCCGTCCTGATCCGCGCCCACGAGAACCCCGATAACCCCGCTTCACCAGATACGCTCCCCTAAATGTCCCCAAATCCTGCCTCCTTGATGAGGCTTTACAGGTCGACCTCAACCCACCACCACGAAAGACGACCACTCCCCCCAACGCCGACATGACCAAATAATGCCGCTGTCATCGCAACCATGGCCACACTACAGAGGACTGTAAAGCACTCCAGGAGAAAATTGAAGAACTTGTGCGTGCTGACCACTTTCGCCACTTTGTCCGTAGAGAAGACCACTCCTCTCGATCCCATCATCCTCCTCGTCCCGACCACCGATGCCCTCGTCGCGACTCTCACCACGATAAACGCCCAAACCAACCCACAAACCAAGACCCCCAACGGGCTCGCACCGACGTCACCCCAGCCGACCCTCCCCTACGCGACACTATCAACACCATCTCCGATGATTTCGCTAGTGGAGGCTCTACCTCTTCTACCAGAAAGTGACACCTTTGCCATATCCAATCCATCAACCACATTACCCATTCCCATCATAGACGTTGTATACCTCCCATAACCTTCACGGACGACGACTTCCATGGCCTCGACCACCAAAAACATGACCCTATGGTCATCACTTTTGAAATAGAGAATTACACAGTCAAAAAAGTCCTCGTCGACCAAGGTAGTTCCGTCGACATCCTTTACTACGTAACATACCAGAAACTTCAACTCCCAGACACAGCCATGGTCCCATATGATGAACCAATTTATGGCTTTTCTGGAGAAAAAGTTTCCACTCGCACCCACATTGACCTCCACATCGTCTTCCGTGACGGAGCCCAAACCAAGACCATTCCTATCCGCTTCCTCATTGTGACGCACCCACATCTTGTAATGTCCTCCTCGACCGCCCCTCGCACAACACCCTTGGCGCCGTCATCTCCACCCCTCATCTGGCCAGGAAGTTTCCCTCCCGATCTGGCGACATCCTTACCATCCATTACGATCAATGCCTTGCACGCGAATGCTACATGGCCATCCTACACCCACAACTCCCTATCCAGCAAACCAATCACATCGAGCGGCCACCTGGCTCTGGGATCGCTCTGTCGGGTTACGATCTAAACCTCAGAGTGGGCCGAGATGTTCGCCTCCTGGAGCTCCCAAATGGCCACTTCATCAAACATGGCACCGGGTTGGAATCTGAAGAGCGTGCCATCATCACACCCATTCTAGTCGGCAACACGAACCTCTTTGCTTGGTCAGCTGCCGACTTACCTGGAGTTGACCCTCAAGTAGCATCTCACAAGTTATCCATCTACAAAGAGGCCCAGTATATCTCCCAAAAAAAATGCAAACTCGGTGAGGAGCGACGCCTAGCGGCCAAGGCTGAGGCTGATAAATTACTGAGCGCGGGGTTCATCGAAGAAGCTCACTACACCACTTGGCTCTCTAACGTAGTCCTGGTTAAGAAAGCCAACGACAAGTGGCGGATGTGTGTCGACTACATGGATCTTAATAAAGCCTGTCCTAGAGATGTCTACCCCTTACCCAATATTGACCGACTTGTTGACGGCGCGGCTGGTAACAAGGTCCTCAACTTTCTTGACGCATACTCCGGTTACAATCAAATTCCCATGGCCGCATCCGACATGAACAAAACCGCTTTCATCACAGACGACACTAATTACTTTTACAGGGTCATGCCATTTGGCCTTAAAAACGTCGGAGCGACCTACCAACGATTGATGGACAAAGTCTTCAGTCATTTGACGGACAAATGTGTTGAAGTATACGTTGATGACATGGTCGTCAAATCCCCAAGCCATCACCAACATGCTTAGGACCTATCAGTAGTCTTCTCCGCATTACGACAGTACAACCTTCGCCTCAACCCCGACAAGTGCGTATTCAATGTCGACCGCGGTAAATTCCTTGGATTCATGCTAACCCAGCGCGACATAGAAGCCAACCCTGAAAAATGCAATGCGATCATTGAAATGTGAAGCCCCACCAACGTCAAAGAGGTACAACACCTCATAGGTCGCCTCACAGCCATTTCCCGCTTCCTTCCTAAACTAGCCGAACAAACCCAACCCATCATACAACTGCTCAAAAAATCTGCCAAGTTCACGTCGAATGATGATTGTGAACATATACTCCAAAAGCTTAAAACCACCCTCACCTCACCACCTATCCTTCATAAACCGGATACTCATCAACCCTTATTGGTCTATATAACTGCCACCGATCACACCGTCAACGCCGCGCTGGTCCAAGATGTCGGCGGCAACCAACATCCTATTTACTTCGTTAGCAGAACCCTGCAAGACCCCGAAAGTAGATACCAGATGGTGGAAAAATTCGCCTTATCCCTAGAACATGCAGCCCGCCGCCTACGCCCAAACTTCCAAAATCATAACATAATCGTCAAAACCGACTACCCAATTCAAAAAATATTGCAGAAGCTAGACCTTGCAGGATGAATGTCATCCTTGGCCGTTGAGTTATCCGAATTCAATATCTGCTACGAACCTCACGGCCCCATCAAAGCTCAATGCCTTCTAGACTTTGTCAATGATCTCCAACAAGCCCCTGAAGCGGACCAATGGACACTTTATGTTGATGGTTCATCCAACCCGAAGGGAGCAGGCGCTGGCATCTTACTAGAAGGCCCCAACGACATCCTCATCGAAAAATCCTTACACTTCGCCTTCAAGACCTCTAACAACCAAGCTGAATACGAAGTCATCCTCGCTGACTTATCCCTAGCCCGCGAGGTGGGTATCAAGTTGCTAACATGCAAAACCGACTCCAAGCTCACTGTAGGCCATTTAAATGACAAATTCCAGATCAAAGACTCTACCCTCCTACAATATTACCATCTAGTCCGGAAAGTCGTCCAGTCCGCCTTCGAACAAGTCCGCATATAACACATTCCCAAATCCGAAAACGTCAAAGGCGACATACTATCCAAATTGGCCAGCACCAAGTTAAAGAGTCGACACCGATCCCTATTAAAGCAAACACTGCCCGCCCCTTCTATCACAAATACTTGCCATAACCTAACCCAAGACTAAGCCGAAAATTGGACAACCCCTTACATCCACTACCTCAAAATCGGTAACCGTCCACCTAACACCGATAAAGTTTGGATAACTAAAGCCGCTAGGTATAGGATGATAAGCGACGACCTTTACAAATGCGGATACAGCCAACCACTCCTCAAATGCGTTACAGCAGAACAAGCTCAATACATAATTAAAGAATTACATGAGGGAATATGCGGCTACCATTCCGACGCGTGCACCATGACTACCCGAATCCTTCGCGTCGGTTACTTCTGGCCAACCATGGAGGCCGACTGCCAAGACTTCGTCAAGAAATGCATACCGTGCCAGAAGCGTGGCAACCTCATTCACCAGAAATAAGAACAACTTCATTCTATACTATCCTCGTGGCCCTTCGCAAAGTGGGAATGGACATCCTCGACCCCTTCTCCCCTGGCAAAGGCCAAGTAAAATTCCTAATAGTAGCCATTGACTACTTCACTAAGTGGATAGAAGCCAAACCGCTTGCCACCATTACAGCCCAACAAGTACAACAATTCGATTGGAAGGATATCATATGCCGATATGGTGTCCCACAGACCATCATCACCGACAACGGCCGACAGTTTATAAACAAAGAACTCGCTAAGTTTTACAACGGTCTGGACATCAAACACGTAACCAGCTCTATTGAACACCCACAGACCAACGGACAGGCCGAGGCGGCAAACAAGGTCATACTAGTGGAGCTACGCAAGCGGTTAGATAACGCCAAAGGCAGATGGCCAGAAGAACTAGTAGAAGTGTTGTGGGCCTACAGGTGCACCTCTCAATCAGCAACAAACAAGTCTCCGTTCAGTCTAGTATACGGCGTATACGCCATGATACCTGTGGAAATTGGTGAACCATCCCTGTGCCGAGAACTATATGACTCGGCCCACAATCATCAAAACATGGCCACCCACCTTGACCTCCTACCCGAGCTAAGAGAAAAAGCTCAAATACGCAACTTAGTTGGCAAACGAAGAGCCGCAAGGAAATATAACGCCAAATTATGCCCAAGATCGTTCGTAAAAGGAGACTTAGTTTGGAGAATGGCCAGCAGTGCAAGAAAGAAGGATGACAAGTTCTCCGCAAATTGGGACGGCCCATACCGAATACGTGAAGACGCGGGGGGAGGAGCATATCGACTAGAACAGTTGTCTGGGGAAGAAATACCTAATACATGGAATGTATCCCATCTAAAGTTTTACTTTAGTTAAGGACATATTTTGTACCAAACACTTGTAACCTTGGGTGTACTCCTTTTCCTCACCTGGTCTTTTTTCCCTAAGGAGGGTTTTGCCCAGGGAGGTTTTAATGAGGCACCCCAGATTTAATGAATAAACAAAGGGTTCCCAACTTCACGACTATTCTCCACTTCACTTCTCGCATTCCTTTTAAGTTTCCCACCTTTACCACAAGTAAGCGGCCTGGGTCGAATACCCTTAACTCTATGTTAATTCATTTTAAGTTCCCCACCCTTACCATAAGTAAGTAGTCTGGGGTTGAACACCCTTAACTTGATGATAATTCATTTCCCATACTTACCACAAGTAAACGGTCAGGATCGAATACCCTCAATAAATAATCGAACTCGTCAAACATCAAATACACCAACTCACAATTATACCATATTGCTAACACATCACTATCACACAAGTTATCGGCATCCAATAAACAACATAGGATACACAAAAGCATTTATCATATTAAAAGCAAAGTAAAATAGTGCACGGATTATTACAGACGTAGTACTCATGACCAGTTTCAAATCATAAAAAATAAAAGTCCTACGCCACCTTGTTATCATCACCCTCGACGGCAGCTTCCACATCCTTCTCCTGGCCCGCTGCTTCCTTCTCGACCTCCTCCTCTGTGCTACTCTCGGCCTCATTAACAAGCTGGCCATTCACCACGTCCTTATTAACATAAAATCTAGTATCAGCTGCATCAACATCCTAACAAAAGAAGGTCGCCTACCTCAAGCCCTTCTGGAACCCATTGATGTGCTCTTGGATAATACAGTCATTCAAGTCATCAAGCTCCACTTCTAGACCTTCATATTTTTCCTTCAGCTCATCATAATCTGCCTCCAGGTCCGCTATCCTTCCATAAGTTTACTCTCCGAATCTAGAAAACGAACCTTCCAGGTTCCCAACCTTTTCCTCTCTTCCTCCCAACCTTCTCTCTCCTTCTTCCATGTAGCCCTCTCCTTCACAAACTTGTCAACCTTCTCCTGCAACTCCTTCACCTTTTCCCGATTCCCCTCCTTTACCTCTCGGCGATACAACAAGCCCACCCGGCGACTCAAAATTAACGCCTTGCTCCCAAACTCCACCATCATCCTCACTAGATGATCCGACTCCATACTATCTATAAAATTAATCACTATCTCTGGTAGATTGATATCAATGTCCTTCCTAACGGACGTTTCCCGCAACTCTATTAAATCAGCTTCTGGTCCTTTGGCCCCACTCGATGACCCCTGTCCAAGCAAAGTCGCCCTCACCTTCTTCACGTCCTTACCCTTACCGGGTCTAGCCGGTAAATCAGCCTTCCTTTTAGTGCCGCCATGTACGTTCACCTCAACCAGCGACTCTTGTAAATTTGGAACCTCAGTGTTCCCAGCTGTTTTGGCCTTCGCGGCTATCTCCTTCCTCAATACTTGAAAAAGCGTCAAATTCTTCTTCCCAGCCTAAGCCATGTGTCCGACAAAAATACACCAAGTTCCGGTTAGTTTAACTTAGAAACATCAAGATAGTTTAAGTCATAAACAAATACCTTCAATATCAATAATCGGGTGAACTGAATTATAAACCCTAACTAAGCCCTTAGTGGGCAGTTTATCAGAAAACTTCATCAAGACCTCCACCACCTCCTTATCCGTCGCCGACAACTCGTCGCTGCCCATATCCTTGTATCGAGAAGGGCTACCCGTCCAACTAAACGGGAATTTTGTACTCCCATCTGCATTAAAGAAATATGACATGCCCTTCTCCTTCATCACAACCTTAAAGTAACCATCCTTGAAATGCTTAAAGGATTGTTAAAACGCGTCTAGTCTGCTAATGCTAGGACGGCTCACCAGGGATAACCAAGTAGACGGCTGCCGGGGCCTCGTGTCATAAAAATATAGAAATGTAGAAGGAGAAGGCCATAGATACAATGACTGGCACAAAACACGAAAGGCCTGCAAGTATGCCCAACTATTCAAATGTAATTAGGTAGGTGCCACGTTGAGCTCACGGAGTACCCCCATGGTGAAGTCATCTAGCGGCAACCTCACATGCAGTTGGGAGAAATGACACATATACATATAAAAGAACTTCTCGATAGCCCCTTCTTGGTCATGACAAACGCGCTCAATAGCGCTCACCCGCTCTAGTGAAACGATACCGCGGTCCACGCCTTTCGCGATAATAGGGGTACAGTACAACCAAGAATTCACCAAACGGGACCACCAGAACAAGGACGACTGGTTATGAACATCAGTCGTTACCCATTCATAACCGGCCTTGGCCGGCCAGTTACTCTTTGCTATCTCTTCAGGTGGGTTTTCTCTCACCTCGGTCACCGTCTCCATCGGAATTATGACCACCATAGCCACCGGGCTAGTACTCTCCTCCTCAACACGCCTACCTACACACTTCCCGGACTCTATACTCCCACTACTAGTAGAAGACAACGACACAGTATCACTACTACTAGACATACCTTGTTTGAAAAGATGTCGGCAGAAATAAGGAACTAGTCGGACAGATATAACACACGCAAAGTCTCTGATTACGAAATTGTTGCAAATGAACTAACGAACGCAAACCCTTCGCGAAATCAACATTGATAAGCATGAATTACAAACGATACAACTTCTTCTCGGCAAAAAGTCACAACCCATACCAATCGACACAAAGCACACCAAAGATCATGAATATTAGGAACGACGGCGCAAAACACTTTTTGATTAGACCCTTGACACCCTGCCACAAACCTTTTCATGTCTTTAGCTTTAACACTATTCATCACAACTAAAGGCTGGGGGACTGGTGTACCGCACCTAGTCGGCCTAGATGAAAGACACCAGATGCTTATCACCCTTTACCGACATAGCTATGTCGACAAAGGCTAGGGGACTAGTGTACCGCACCTAGTCGGCCTCAGCCAAATAATAGTAAGCATCATGTATATGCTAAAGGTACCCGGACCAAAAACACTAAGAAGCAACGTTGATTTAACAAGCCGAAAACAACTATAGCGGCCTAAGCCGTTAAAGGGTGACCGACTCAGGTCGACCACTCTATACAAACAACCAAGGACTTAGTAAAAAACACAACACTTCAATACAAGTCAACAGTCTACAATAATCGAACTAAGGGCCTGGGCTAAGGCCCAGGCCCACCTACGACCCAAGCAAGGGCCCAGCCCATGACGTGGCCAAACATAATTAATGATCGATAAATACACATGGACCCCACGAATTAAAGGTACGCATTCATTACTTTCCTTATTCACCTGATTTGACTTTCTAAAAACCTTTGCTGACTTGAGCTTCGGAGTACCTTCTATAGGTAACCCCTCCCGGGTCCAAGCAGACATATGCCAATCGAGAAGAGGCCTACTAAGGAGATAGCAGACTATATGGGTAAGGTGACACTTGTGCATAACTTATCTTATTTGTTCTCTGCATGAACAATTTCTTTTCATTTTAGAGTAGAGAAACAACTGTTTTCAAGTCTGACATAAAATGTACAAATGAGCAATCCATGAACAAAGATAATGACATCCCATTGTATCTGCATAAGAAAGATGTCTTAGAGCTTGCGTCGGGGACAAAAAACCTGATGTTTAATAAATTTATCTAGTTACTTAGATTAAATAAATGTTTTAGTCCAGGTATATGTTTGGTGTCAGTAACAATATGGGGTTGAGTGATGTATATGGGTTCATAGACCCCCAAGTCACTCATGTAGGGAATAAATTTGATGACATTCAAGCATACATCACCTAATTCTTTGGATGAGGGAAGGAAATATATTTTGTCCCCTATATAGCTAGGTAAGTGTAATTTGTTGACTTCTAATTATAATCTTCTATTTTAAGGTACAACAACGAATTTTGTTTTGATTACAAGCATCATTGGAAACTACTTGTGATTTCCATGAAGGGCAACATTGTTGTGTGGCTTTGTTCCTTGGATGTCAACCGTTGTAAGTGCTCATATCACAAGTGGTTAGGAAACGATAATAATTTCACTACATCAAATACTTATGTGGAATTTTTTCTTAGTTTATATACTAATTTAAATTATTATCTTGTATGTAGAAATTTAATACCACTACATCAATGCCCACCACGTCCATCAAATATTTAAGGATAACTTGTGCAAAGTACTTTATACAAATGTACAATAGTACTTAGTATATCTATTTATGGTAGCATATGAGATTATAATGAATAGTACATTAATATGAATAGTATTTAAGTATTTTGCCACATTTTCTGTTTGAATAGAATTTAACTTTTGTTTCTGGCTGGTTATGATTTTCTAGTTGAAAACTTACAGGTTTAATGTGTTGGATATGAAAAAAACAGAACCTGTACTTAAAAATATAAACACCTTTATGCCTCGGTTGTACCCAAAACTAGGGTAGAAGGTTATTTCATTTTTTTTAATAACAAATATTCCTCGGTTGAGACATAACCGAGCCAGTAAATCACGCTTTTTGCCTCGGTTGGACCAGACCCGAGATAGAAACTAAAACACCCCAATTTTGGAATGTCACGGAATGTTAGAAAATTTTTGCGTTTAACAGAAAAGGAATTAACATTGAAAATTTACTAATAAAAAATTTTCAATTAATTTAAATTAAATAGTTCAAATCGTCACTTTGTCAAAAACTTCTAAATAAGATTTACGAACAAAAGAAAATTACATAATTTTTTAGTATATGATTTAAAACAACTAATTATATTATAAAAAATCTCGAGTCCACCCAGCCTCTCATCCATCTACTCCATATCAAGATTATCTACAATATCATCTACTCCCGTATAACACACATGTTATATGATCATCGCACATACAACAAACACACAAACAAACAAATAGGGGTAAGCTAACCATAAACAATGATATTCATAAAAGAAATTCATAAATAAAACATGTCCAATGATACTCAACGTCGCATTCAAGTAACACGGAAACATTATGATCACAATCCATTCTTGGTTTGAACACATAAACTCCAAATCCAAACAATCATTCTAAACCAAACATAGCATCACATTCATCTAAAATTTTCAAACATAGTGATCATAATCAAACTTTGGTTTTCTGCGGCCTCTCACCCCTAATGAGTCATTATTTTCCTCCATTCCACTAGCCTTTGTGTACCCATTTGATAGTTGTTCAATGCTTAATTGTTTATCTTTAATGTGTTTTCATCTGTTGGGCTTTATTGGGCCACTGTTCCGAATTTAGGTTAATTTCACATTATTTGGCCTAATTTTCATTTTTAATTATTTATAGATATTTGGGTGAAGCAACTTTGGAGCTTGGACATTAATATTCAGTTGAAGAGAGTTGTCACATCATTTCCATGTCATTTCTACGTCATCTGAGTGAATGAGCCAACATTTGAGGCCTAGTAGTGGCATTTTTGTAATTCTGAGTGGCAGAATTACATTTTTGTAAATAGTCGTGGCAAAGTTGATTTGACCACGAGAATTAGGTCTCTTGGCATGCAGCAGCCGCATATGATCTTCTCCAACCTCCATTTTCACGCTCTCAAGCTTTGGTGTATGTCCATAGAGGTGTTCTTCTCATTTTTTATGTTTTTGCACTAGTTTTTGCCATTTCTATGCACATTTGACAACACCTAATGTGGGATTTACGTTTTGAATGGATTTGGTAGATTGGGCATCTCATTTTGTGGATTTTATTGACTTGGAACAACACCCATTGATGTGGTTTTCGAATTTATATATCACAACAGCGTTTTTCATTCCATTGAAGCTTTAAAATCTCTCTTTTACTCTTGATTTGCGTTTTAACAATTCGTAGGTTAGGGTTTGATGCCCTGCTTTTGTGAATTCCGTTTTGAAGGGCTTGTGTGCTCCATTTCCATGTCTAGCTAAGCTTTTTGCAGTTATTCCTTGATGAAATTGAAATGAAACCATGAAATTGTTGGTCGTTTTAATTTTGTATTCAAAATTGCATGCTTAATCTCAAATTCGTGTTTTGTGCACATTAATGGATCGTATTCATGCTTAATGTTTATGGGTTTTGTCACATCTTGCTTCAATCTGTGGGTGTTAACTGCCTGAAATCTGTTGTGCTTAATGACAATGAATCCAGGGTAATTTTTGCTTAGTTGATTACTTAGGGTTCATGAGAGCAAATTCGAATAGAAAAATTAATTTGGTAATTTGTGATTGGTGGACTTTCAATTGAATCAAGGAATCATTGCATTTTCATATAACTGTTAAATTTCTCTGCATTGCGAAGTTAATTTTGTGTGAAACTGAATCTGCCAAACCGCCCCGTGTTATAATACTGTTGTGTTGTGTTCATCTGGAAATTGAAGCTTTGGACGAATATATTGGTTGTTGGGAGACGACTTGGTTTAAATTTCACATACTGCATTTAATTGTTTTAATTTGGTGGGGTACGACCTCTATCAACCCCACAACAACATCTAGTTTCCTAGAATAGATGGTTCAATGTGTCCCACTATCGCAGCCAGACTATCTCCTTGATTCCTCAAGGAATTATGAGTAAAAACATTGATGCATCGCACATCAGGCAGTATACTCGCAACGAGCCAAAATAAGGTGAAACATCTTTCCCCTCCCCATTACTTTACACAGGCGAGAGGGTACAACCACTACAAAAAAATTATTATTTAGTGGAGGGTTTTTTTTTTTCAATCTGCGGGAGTTTTCACCCTCCGCAAATTAATTTGTGGGGGTTTTCTAAACCTCCACAATTAGAGTCACCACAAGCTATTCGCGAAGGTTTTGAATGACCCTTGGTATCCAAGTTATATTACAGAGGTTGTTTTGTGGAGGGTTTTAACCTCCTTTATTGGTGACTATTATTTTGTGGAGGTTTGAAACCTCCTCTATTAGTAATTACCCACCTGCATTTATAATTTATTAATTTACTGAAATTAATTTTATAATAAAAATAAATAAAATATATAAATTTGTAAATTATACAAAAATTAATCAAATTAATTTTATTAATGATTTGATAAAGTATCAACAATTATAATGTAAATATAAAAAATTACATAATGTTGAACCAATAAAATACTTCATAAGAGACTTATGTACAAAGTAAAATAAGTGAAATTTAAGTGTCTTTTGTCTTTCGCTATGAGTGTATCATGTGATGGCAGCAGCCTCAACTCAAACTCATTTTTAGTTTCTGCTTTCAGGCCAATAAGTGGTAATTTTAGCTATTCCTAATCGCTTATCTTGCTTAATGTCTTCATAAAAAATCTGAATTCAGATCCATCAATCATGGAGATAAAATAATTTAATCAGGATAATGCAGTTCGGAATAGAACAAGATTTCAAACAAAAAAACTATCAAGTGTAGCTAGTCGAAATAGATTAGGGTTTGGACAAATTTATCCATAAGCATTTACAAGAAAATGAACAAGGTAAAAGGGAATAGATTACTTTCAGAAGTTAATATTAGTCCATACATATGTTAATCTGTGATGTTTCTTTCAATTAGTTATGTAAAAGTTATTTTTAACTCATGCATAAACTAATTTTAATTTATGGAAGAAGATTATTTCATTTTATCTTCTAATTTTCTTCTCCTACAAAGGCTTGTGGAGAAATTTATCCAGAAATAGCCTAATAAACATTCAGGGGGAGAAGATAAAGTAACAACTATAATTAAGATTAAAAAAGGAATCTAACATGAAATTTTCTAAGAAACAATTACATAAGAAACCTACGACTCTTTAGTCACACTGTCTGTGATAAGAGTTCAAGATGACCCAGTTAGATCTAAGTTCTCTTTCTAGTCAATTCTACATAACTGGTTTTTAAGGGAAGGATTACCCTTGCTTTATAAGCTTTATATATATCATATATAGTCGAGGCTCTAATAATATTATAGAATTCTGGCCTAGGGTCTAACTCACTCAAAAAATCTATTTATAAGATTAGAATAACCCAAATGAAGTTATATTTAAGTCACATTTCTAGTCAATTTGTTCTAAACACAACCCGTGAGACTACAATTAAGGCGAGCTAGGTATGACTGCATGCAATTAAGGCAACTTTCCAAAAACAAACCATTATGAAAGCAATTCTACCAAGTCTACCAATCAGTCTAAATGAAAATTATATTATTAGAAATAGAATACTTACCACAACAGGAATTAAAGATGCTCAAAACATAGCATGCCATCCTGCAAATTTTTACAAGGTAAACCAATTGTTATCCTTCAATTGAATAATTGTGAATTCCATAAAACTCCACTAAGAAAATTGTTGCTCACCATTAACATTTAGTAGCAGGAATACAACAAATGAAGCCTAGAGGATGGGATTGTCAACAACATTGTGAGCAAGTATATCAAACAATTTACCGTAGGAAAAATCATATATACAATATAATGCTACTAATGCAATGTTTACAAGAGTTACCTGACATCAACAACAACCTTGAAGTCATCCTCCAAGGATCTTTTGATATACTTTTGGAAATTAAATTTACTTCCAGGAGCCAAGTGTACCTACACATAATGCACTGTCAAAAGAGGAAGGTAAATTCAGTTTTAAAAGAGCATGTTATATTGTGGAGTCTCACATTGATAAATCCATTGCGCAAAGCCAAGTAGTCAGCCTTGCCCACACACCGATAAAATTGCCTTAAAAAGCATCCCTAAAATTGGCAACATAGAAGCATGTTACAAAAATTTAAAGAGAATCATAAATTTAATTCAAGTTATAAACAAACAGGCTTTTTATGACTAATGATGTAAAAAAATTGAAGTAGTGAATTCATAAGTTGCTTCACTTTCTGATTCTTCTTAGCTATACCTAAACGAATGCTATTAAAGTTTTCTTCACTAAGAATTTTCTTCACTTTTTGAGGATAGGTTCTCTGTAAACTAACTTTAAATTTAAAAATATAAAACATGAATGCCTATCAAACACACAAAATCAAATTGAAAAAAAAAATGAAAAAAAAATGAACTTAATCTAGAAAGAAGTGGATTCTTAGGAAACATTTTAGCCACTTCAGGAGGCAAAACCACGTTTCTGAACAACAAAATTAACATGAATATACAAATCATTAAAATAAAAAAAATATTAGAAAGGTAAAGAATACTGGATCTGACCCATTCTCAAAAACTAGGGTTTGTAACTTTGCTCGATTAAATTATCTATAAGAGGACACAAATTCTAAACTAAAATAGAATAATCAAACATTAATAATGGAAAGAGAAGAAAAAAAGCAGTATAGAGAGAAACAATTTCCCACTTGAAGAATGTAGATGGAGAGTGAGAGAAGAGGAGGAGAACAACTAGGAATTCATTTTTTGTAGTAATGATGAGATCGATCCATTCTTGAGCAAATGAAACCGATTTGGGAGATCCAAAACGAAAATGAATTTGACACTTTGAAAAATTGGGGAAAATGTAAATGAGCGTTAAACATTGGGAGGGAAAGGCTGAAGGTATTAAATAAATTCTATTAATGGAGGTCATAAACCACATCAGAATAAATTAAAACCGCAACAATTATTAGCTTTTACGTAACTTACATAATCACCTTAAGTAAAATTAATTTGTGGAGGGTTTTTATAACCTCCACAAAATAACCTCTGCTTATTATTAATTTTTTTTGTAGTGAACATTCGAACCAATTCTCTACCACTGCTTCACACAGGCAAAAAGGACCCCTTTCCACTGCTTCACATAGGCGAAAGAGTCTTCACTGGGTTCCTAGGTACGGAAAACCTCACATAACACTTAATTTCACCAAGATTCTTCAAGCAAGGAAAAACACTCCCAACACTCAACACATGAGAATTTCATATTGTCAACAAAGTACTCACCACCACAATGTAAACCCATCAACTTATCAAATAATACATTCCTACAATGAACCCTATTAATAATTTCCAAACCAATATAAACAACAACAACTAAAGTACCAAGCCACTATTTTAATTCCATAACCATGCAACTAAAATATAACCAAGCAAAAGATATAACATTGATTTGGCAACTATGGCTATATAACTCACAAAGTTTAATCCCTTAAAATACATGACCATTCAAAAGAATAAAAGTGTAGTGCCCATGAATTTCTGATGTCCACGTAAACCACTATTTTACAAATTATGAAGAAACACCACCAACTTGAACGAAATGAAAAGAAAATGCACATGCATACTATAGCAACGTGAAAATTTGGGAGAACTTTCCCACCATGGGCCCACCATACGATAACCCTTCAATCTACAACAAAATTACTCTAAGCTAGGCCATGCAAACACGTGAAATAGAATAGAAAGAGAGAAGAAAGAGAAAAGCAATGTGGTAAGAAACAATGATATAATAATGAAAGACCATAAACACCCCATCAAACTAAAATTGGTTTTGCACACCCAAACTTTACTTGCTGCACCTTCATATATCCCAATGCAACTCAAAACTTAAAGAGGAAACAATCTTTGCTCTATGAACTCTGCAACCGAAACCAAAGAGAGAATTTTGGCAAGTGAGAAAGACAATTGCTGCACCAAAAATAAAAGGAAGGAAAAGAATAACTTGTCGCCCCCACCCATGCATCTACCAACATGCAAACTTGAAAAACTAGAAAGATGTAATTAAAGCAATGGTCAAAACCTTCCCTACACCCACATTTTCGTAAAAGGGAAAATCAAAAGAAACAAAAAGTAACCCATGAACCCATGCATCCGCACGAGAAAGAGAATAGAAAGAAAGAAAAAAGAAAGAATAATAAGGCTTCATTAGATATTAGAAAGAGAACCACACCATAGAAAATGAAAACCATGCGTAAACTGAACATGCGGAAACGAGAACCACCACTACAAAAAAACATGTAAATACCGACGTTTATTTTTGTAATTTACGTCATTTTAACTGTCGTTATTTACTTGAGTGACGGTTTCCTAAAATGTCGTATTTCTTGCCGTCACAAAGTATAATATGGCGATTATAGATGAACCGCTGCAACAACCGTCATTTTATACAACGTATAAAGTGGCGGTTTAAAGTGGCAAAAAGTGTCAGTTAAAACTGACATAATATTTTTACTGAATGACAAATATAATGTGAAAAACGACGCTTTAAACTAACACTATTATCATTATATTATTCTACTAAAATATATAAATAAAATAAAATAAGATAATTCTAATATATAATATGGAATTGAAAAATTTCATATATTACAAAATTATATTATAATATTGTTTACAATTCCATAAGAAAAATTGTTTACAACTAATTAAAAATTATTATGTTCTCCAAAAAAAAAAATACAAGTTATCTTGACAACACTTCCATTCCTCTTCCTTTCTTCATGCTCTTGATCTTCACCAACATCCTACAGCAAAGAAAAAAAAATTCAAATTATTCCTTATCCAAATCCAAATTAATAAAACAATAATAATGTAAAGGAACATATACTATAAAGCTCCATAATTACATCTTTTGTTGTTTATCTCCTATTTAACTTATTAATCACTTTATATCCTATAATATCCTCTTTCTTTAACAAGTTAAATTGATATTGAAAAATTATTTTTCTTTTAAGGTTTTTTTGATAAAAATGTTTATACTGAGTGGCGAATTCAGCAATAAGAAAGGTGTTCACTTTTTCTTATTATTATGTTGATAAAAAAATTAAGAAATTTTTTTTGAATTTAAATAATGGTTATAAAACTTAAAAGATAAAATAGTAAAGATTTATGCATACTTATACAAATATAAATATAACCTTACGTACATTTGGTTGGGTGCCAAGTTCAATGACATGCATCTTTGACGTAACCTGTCCAGCATTGATGCTCTGTAATCAAGAAAACAAAATATTATCACTCTAAAAAATAATATACTAAACTACCTCCAATAAAAACTCAATTCACAATAAAACTTTTTCGAACTATAAGTAGTGGAAATAGAAAACTCTGAATTTTAAAGAGAAAAATAATTAACACACCATTTCAAGTATATCTTGTTGAATGAGTTATTCCAAATCTATCAAATAGTTTCCAAAACGATAGAAACTAAAACATTGTTTGCAACAAAATTTTATTTATAAGAATGATTATATTATCATATCAATCACCAACTACCCTAAAATCTTGAGATATTAAGTGAAAGCCTACATGATTTTATATCTCAAAAGCATATCAAATTGTGAATCATGTAAACTCAGAAGATAAGCAACTTTCATTTTTTTAATGTAAAAGACCTTAAACCACAAAGTTTGGAGATTTCTTCATGTAGTAGACAAATAAATGATAACACATGTAACAATGGCACAATTGGGAACCGAGTATTTTTTGGAAGCATCATCAACACTTATACAATGCTGGATTCCAAGTATGTCTATAAATCACTCCATTTAACTAAATTTACCTTCAAAACGTATCAACAAAGCACATATACAAAAGATATATAAGAAAACTGACTAAGTAAACTATACCAAGTAGAAGTTTCTGAATATGCTTTTTAGCCTTTGTTTCCAATTCTATTCTTCTTTCAATCTCTACAGTCTACAAACACAAAATCTGCAACGCCAGGGTAATAAATATAGCCAGAGTAAGTAGCTTTTTTCCCCAAATCACAATCCAGAATGACAGGTCTTAACATAGAATCAATCAGTGAGTGAGCAAAACAAAATAATTTCAAATTAGGGAACTCTTCACCTTATCCATATCTCATGTAATTCCATTGAATAACAATCACATTCTTGAAACCCAGGCCCAACAAATTAATCAAACCACTCCCAGATGTGCTCCCTGTTGTTGTTTAAGGTTGGAAAACAAAATGTAGTCCATCAAAATCGTGAGTATCACCGTGCACTATCACCGCTCTCGTACAATCATCTTGGCCATCATAATCCTCTTCATTTTCCATTCATCCAACCTGCACAAAATAATTAAAACCAGAGAACCACCATTCATAACAATCCTTAACGCTCGCATTGATTAACCTCCGACCCCCATTGATGGAACCATCATTTCCAACATGCACTCAAAAAATCAAGTGCACACACTTCACCACCGAATGAGCACCACATGCGTCTTTCACACCCAGGCCAGAAAACCACCAAACCACAACCCCATCTTCTGCGAGATTCACGGGTTTCAGGGGTTGGATTGGTGTTGGTGGTGTCAAGAAGAAGAGACTGCTGAGAAGGAAAGAGCGAAGTCGATAGAAATCATTTTTCGTCAGTAATTATCCGTCAGTAAAAAGCTTGTCGATAAATCTGCCGGTAACTACTGACGGAAAAATCCGTCTGTAAAATCCGTCGGTAATTACCTACCAAAAAATTTGTCGGTAAATATGTCGATAATTATCGACGAAAACATCCATCGGTAAATCTGCCGGTAATTACTGTTTGAAAAATCTGTCGGTAAAATCCGTCGATAATTACCAATCAAAAAATCTGTCGGTAATTGTAGACCGAAAAATCCGTGATAATTACCAATCGAAAAATCCGTCGGTAATTACCGACCGAAAAATCCGTCGATAATTACCAAAAAATTTGTCGGTAAATTTGTTGCATTGTTCATCTTCTTGCTCCTCCCTTATTCAATTTTTTTTCGTGGTCGTCGTCGCCGTTGTCATCGCTGCCACTGTCGTCGCCGCTGCCATCAACGCCGCCGCCACCGCCACCACCGCTGCCGCCGCCACCATTCTCTTCTTCTTCTTCCTCTTTCTTCTTCTTCTTCTCCTTCTTCCTCTTCTTTTTCTTCTTCTTCTTCTTCTCCTTCTTCCTGTTCTTTTTCTTTTTTTTTTTTTTTTTTTTTTTTTTTTTTTTTTTTTTTTTTTTTTTTTTTTTTTTTTTTTTTTTTTTTTTTTTTTTTTTTTTTTTTTTTTTTTTTTATTTTTTTTTTTA